>Ga0325414_1006391_pt1 | contig 12489 bp, 4 predicted proteins | sample PopdelMetagenome_8_FD_206183 | JGI IMG/M metagenome (GOLD analysis project Ga0325414, IMG submission 206183) | Populus deltoides microbial communities from Bellville, Georgia, United States - Leaf-PdKOR-R3 | ecosystem: Host-associated > Plants > Phyllosphere > Phylloplane/Leaf | place: USA... | reverse complement strand
ACTTTAAGTTTTTTTTTCAAATAACCTAATTGTTAATAAAATAAAGTCATGTTATCGTCAAGAAAAAAGATGCAAAAATTAAAAAAATAATGATAATTGAATAAATACAATTTTTACTCAATAATTTAATTTTTTTTAATTCTTACATGCATTTATTTTAATAACCAAAAAACTAAATTAAAATAGGTTTTGAAAATGACTTCCGACATCCCATGAGAAAAAAAATAAAATAAATAGTAAATGACTGACGGGGAAATGGAGGGAAAGAAAGGCTACGCGAGGAAGCACTGTTGAGCTCAACTGGCCTTGGTAAAATATAATTTTAATTCACCACAAGTGCATGCTTCTCGATTTATTATACTAATTAGTCAGTTGTAAATGGCGAATTACCGCAGAGAAATTTTCAATAATGTTATTACACCTAGTAAAATATTATAGTGAATATCCGTCAACCTCTTTTCTCAACTGAGTTTAGTTGCTAAAATAAATGAGGTACGAGTTAATGTAATTACAATTCGATCTATTCAACTAAAATTTTATTTTATTTTTTCTAAAAAAATTAAAAAGTGTCAATTTAATAATTTTTTAAAATAAATATTAGAACGGCAATATTTTAGATTAACTCAAGTTAAATTAGGTTAACCCGTCAACTTGTGATTTAGATCATAACCTTAACATGATTTAATAACCTTGCTTTTTTAAAGGAAATTTTTTATTTAATTAAACGATCATAAAAATAAATATTTGTAGAAAACATAATGAATAAGATTATCAGGGAAAAATATCTCGTCAATCTAATCTGTATTTTCTTATTAATACATAACTATATTGTTTTAACAAAAACATGTTTATTTATTGAAAGCACTATTTTTTAAATTAATTCCTATCATGATTTAAAAACAAGTTTTAAAAAATTGTTAAAATAATATCTCTCAATATTTTGCTTGTGATTGAAGGAAAGAAATTAAAGAAATGAAATTTGTTTTCATTGAATGTTCATCATCAATTTATTTATTTATTTATTTTTACGTATTAGATATATATTATTGAGAAAATAAATCATTAACATTCCCATGAAACCTATAATATTATTTAATTTTTTTTAAAATGTATTTCAATCAAAACCCAAAAAAAAATAAAAGAAAAGGGTCAGGCGTTGGGCCAAAGAGATGGGGCCTGTGCACTTTGCTCAATAGAAAAAAGGCTCGTCTCGCGTGTGGGCCTTTAATATTAGGCTCATGCACTTAGGTTTTTTTTTTTTTTGCTTAAAGATAGACGATATTTCACCCACTTATTTATTATTTTAAGAAGAAACAAACGACACGCCGTTTACTTGCCCAGATTTTAGCCATAAAAAAAGTGGCTGAAAAATTGAGCTGGGGTTTTCTAGACCCAAAAATTTATTTTCACCTAAAAAAACCTAATAAATACCCTTAGAACATTTTTCAACTAAAAACGCATCTAAATTGGTTAAAAATACGAAATAAAAATAAAAAATATTTTTCAACCCCAATATCAAAAACACCTTAATGACACTTTTTTTCCATCCCTAGGAATGCATTGACACCAAATTTAGCTTCTTTTTTTTCACAAAATCTAGGCAATTGATTGCTTTCTCCCTTTTCTATTGTTTCTCAATGACTCTCTCTCTCTCTCTCTCTCTCTCTCTCTCTCTCTCCATTCTCAAACTCAAGGACTTAAAAGTGAAAAAGATGAAGTTTTGGACCAAAACATAAAAGTTTCAAACTATAAGAACAAAAAATGAAAGCAAAAAATCATGGAGAAGAAAATGTTAAAAAAAAAGCACCCCATGAACATTTAAAAAAAATCCAGTATTTTTATAAAATTGAGCATCAATCCAATGCTAATAAGACTTTTGACACGGTGACAAAAAGATAATTGAAATAAATTATTAACACCAAATCCGAGTAAAAAAAAATGTGTAATAATGAAATTAAAAAAAAAATAGAGACCAAAAGAAAATGCTACAAGGACCTATAAAAAACAAAACACAATTACAATCCACAACAGTTCTCTCTAGAACTACAATGAAATCAATAACTCAAGTTTCTTTTAATTTGGTGAAGAAACACAGTAACTAGAAAATCATAAGACCGATTACAATTGCAGAATAAGAATGAATAGATGGTAAGATATAGTTACAAAATCTTTTAGATTACTAGGATTATTGTCTGCGCTCTGTCACGAATACAAATTCAAGGTGAAAGCAACATTCTTGTGAGCATTTTGTTTTTTAAACAACAGTTGTAAACTCATAAAGTACCAAGTTGAATCGGTCAAATCCATATTTGACTAAAAAAATTATAAGATGATGTTGTCCAAACTTTGTTTTTTAGAAGAAAAAATTAAGTTATATTTTTTAAAATGTAAAAAAAATGGGTAAGCCATGTGGAACTCTTTAACAATGTCATTAAACACAACCCAATGGGTAATCTGAAAACCTCCCAAGCTGATTTTTTGTCTATCTCAAGCTTCAAATTAAATCATATGAGAGTTTTCATGACGTGATCCGGTCAATTTGGGGGATCTAAAGACAGCTTATATGAACAATAAAAACATGGTTTATCTTCTAAAAAAATTAGGATGACAAGCTTTTTAATATTGAAACGACGACATATTGAATCGACTCTGTTTAATATAGGTAAAACAATTAAATTTACAACATATGTCATGAACGCAACCATAATAAGCTTACCCGGTTGACCATCTATCTCTTTCTTTTCCCTCCCCTTATTCTCTCCTGGATAGGCCTTTATCGGGCTTGGGTGAGATAAAATTCAGAACTAAATTGTAGATTTATTATAGAATCAAGCATTGAATTGAAAAGAAGGGCATGACATTAGATGAGTTGAAATTCAAGACTAAATTGAAAAGTTATTAAAGAATCAATGACTAAATTAAATGAAGGGGTAAAAAAAGTTTATGGGCTTCCTTTCAAGCACACATGTCAGTGTGTGAGAGGAGCTCCTATATTGGGGAGTAGCGTGCAACTTCCTCCAACCTTATATGACAATCTTTCTTGGTGTCATTTCAATTTTCTCGACAGGGTTTTCTTTCAAGTTAACGCGTGGCAGTGGTGGAGCTCTAGTATAGGTACAATTGTCAATTCTTCTTCTCTTTCTTTTTTATTTTTCTCTCTCTCCCCCCTTTTGGTTTCCACGCCTGGTTTCTTCTCTATCAAAGAATAGGGCTACTTTTTCCCTCAATTTCAATTATAGTCTCTCGATGTTAAGTTCTTTGTAAAACAAAAAAGTTGAATTATTTTTTGCAAAATCAAATGTCAACCTAACATTGGAAGAATTTTTCAACACAACCAACCAACTGAATCAAAACATAGAGCCCATCTCAATTAAACGCATTGTGAAATGATCGAATCGAATATAAAAAGAAAACTGTTGTAATGAAAAAAAATAAAGGATAAAATAAACCAACAGGAAGAAAAAATAGCAAACAATAAATGAACAATAAAAAAACATAATGAAATACCTATGCCAAATAGTTTTTTTTTTTTCTAATTACGCTATAGATTGATAAAATATTACATGTACATGGGAAATGCTTACACGGAAAATAAAAAATAATAATTTTACAGCATTTTCATTCCACAAATCGACAAATAGAATAACACTAGGTCTCGTTCTTGCGTTTCACTACGAGCCAAATCAAAATTCAACCATTGCATAAAAAATATGTGGCCATTGAAAAATATGAAATGTCAATTGAAAATTTGACTCATGTGTCATATAAAATTAATTGATCATCATTTGCATTAATAAATGCAAAAAAAAAGTTGGCGTAGCTCATTCAACCTCGCAAGCTTATAGGCGAACTAGTCTCCTCATTTAAATGGTGATTTAGTTCCAAAAATATTTTCACACAATCCTCATTTTAACTTTTGCCTAAACCTATCGAGCTTAAACGTGAAACAACAAACTGTACAATGATCAAATCGTAAAATCAAATAAAAAGTGCAATAAAAAGACAACAACATGTTGTATTGACTGTTGTTAACCTATGAAATTTACAACCTGGATAATGAATATGACCATAACAAGTTAACCTAGTTGGACAATATGGGTCTTTCTTTTTCTTCCTTCATTTTCTCCTTGGTTGGGCCTTAATTGACCTCGAGTTGGGTGAAATATGGGACTAAATCACTAAAGTAAAGAATTATAAAATAATTAGGGAGGAAATTTTATATATATATTGTATCAACCTCGGTCAACCTAGGTTAACCCGCGAATCTCACAACTCATGTTATGAACACGATAATAATAAGGTAATTAGGTTGGACAATATATTTTCTTCTTTTCTCATTCCTTATTTTCTACCTCGTTAGGTCTTAATAGGGCCTTAATTAGCATCGATTAAGATGAAATTTGGGACTAAATTGAAGAGTTATCAAAGAATTTGAGACCAAATAAAAAACTATCCAAAATCCAATACTAAATTCAAATGAAATAAAAGAATCGGGGAAAACAAATTATTTCCTGCATGTAGACATGTGAGGAAGCTGTCACGTTGAGGTGACACATGTGGCCTCTCCGAGCTCTAATAGTGGTCTTCCTTAGTGTTGTTGGAATCATTTTCTTGAGGTATTCTTCACATAGCAACATGTGTTGGCGGTGATATCTCAAAATGATTTCGGCAATCTTTTCTTGCCTCTCATATTTTCATCTCGCTTCCCTTGATTTTCATGTAACAACTAGGAAAAAAAAACAAAACGTTCATAATACTATATAAATGTGTACAATACTTACACTGATTTAAAACCATGTGTTTTAGTTTATATTATAATTATAATTGTTGTTATCCATTTTTGGGTTCTCACAAAAAAAATTAAAAATGAGAAAATACAAAAAAATATATAAAAAATATTCAAAAGAAATCCTAAAAATAATAGGAGCGAGAAAAGAACTGGAATGCTATAAAAAAAGGACAAAATTGGTTGAGAAGGTTCAAAAATGCAAAATGTTGAAATTTAACAGTATATTTTTTACTGATAAGAGCCCTGTTGACAAATAAAATTCAAGTTGAGAAAGAAAAGTCTAAAATCAGATGTTTATGGACTTAATTAAATTTTATCTAAGGTTTAATTGAATTTATGGAGAGTTTGATTACAAGAAAAAATTGATTTTCAAGTCAATTTAAGCTTTTATTGGAAGAAATTAAAGTTATAGGGTCTAATTATAATTTTGAAGAGTTGATTTGGTCAAATCATGTGCTTAATTGTATAATTATTGAAGTTTGATGGTCAATTAAGGATTTAATTGAAATAATCCAAAATCAAGGACTAAATCAGAAAAGGCGTAAAATCAAGGGGTCTAATTATAATTTTTCCTAGGGGTTTGATTACAAAATTACAAAAAAACATCCAAGGATCAAATCAGAAATATTTTGAATTAGCAAACGGCGCCGTTTCATTAAGAATTGCGCGCACTGTTCATGGTCTTCTTCAAAAGGAAAGAAACGGTTGTAAATAAAGAGACAGAGAAGCGTTTTTGCAGAGATAGCGGAGCTGTTTCAGGGGAGCATGTATCACGCGGCCATTACCATATGCATGCCATAACGCTATAAAAACCAGAAGAAGGACCGAGCAGAAAGGGAAGAAAACAGGGGGGGGAAACAGAAAGGAGAGGTAAGGAAAGAGACAGGAAACAGAGGGAAATGTAAGAAACGAAACAAGGCAGAGAAGGGGAAGAACTGGGCAGAACAGGGAGACGAAAACAGAGGAGAGGGTGAGCATAAGAAACGAAAAAGCAGAAAAAAGAAAAGACGAAACAGAGAGAACACAGGAGAGAAAGAGAAGAGGAAGGGGACACGAGACAGTGGGGGCAGAAACACTGGGGGGAGAACGACAGAAGGAAAAGAGAGAGGAGAGGAAGCAGTGTTGGTGGAACAGCCCTTCCACACTGTCATCTTCGTCAGCAACGGCGAAGCCGCCACTGTGAACCAACGAGAGCAGCTGCACCACCACGAAGCCAGTGCAGAGGGGGAAGAAAGGGAGGAGGAAGGGAGAAAAGACAGAAAAAAAAAGAAGGAGATCGAGAGAGGAGAAAGAAGAAGAGTAAGGGAGAGCAGGGGAAACAGAAGCAAACCGAACGGAAGCAGAGGATACGGTGAAGCAGAGAACACAGCATCTCCATCACCTTCACCGCTCCAAAACCAGGTATGTTCACTTCTCTTCTCATTCCTGTAATATAAATAATGCATGTTAATATGTAAAAGAAAAAAAAAATACAAAAAGACGTAAGGAAACCAATACCTGAAATCATCAGTTGCAGCATTTGTTTTTTTTTTCGTTCTTGCTATCTGCAAGAAGGAGATGAACAGTGCGAAGGTAAATTAATTACCTTCGCACTGTTCATGCACGCGTAAAACATTACGCGTGCATGGATGGCTGGGTTTTGGTCACTGGCAGGGGCCAGTGACCAGGCTGGGCTGGCTGGGTCCAGCCCAGCCACACGGGCCGGGCTGGGGCCAGCTCCAAAAAAATAATAAATATAAAATAAAATTTTCTTTAAATTTTTTTTAAAAAAAATCTTGATTTTTCTAAAGTTCATACTGCATTTTGATTAATATCGATTTGTATTTTTATACTGTAAATATACAAATCCGGCATTAAAATACTCGATTTTCATCAAGACATTAAAAAATAATAAAAAAAATATTTTATTTTTATACATACGGCCAAGTCTCTCTAAAAAAAAATAATAATAAAAAATCATATTGCATCTTAATAAAAAAAAAAGTTTTAGCATGCATTTTGGCTTTAATAACCGGTTTATTAAAGTCACGAGAACTGGCAAATATTTCAAAAATTTCAAAAAAATTATTTTATTTTATTTTAATATCCGGGGTTACGACCTTATATGTAAGACATATTCTGGATATTAAATTCTTTTGTTAGCGTTAGAACGGTCATGTTTTACCCGATAAGACAAGGATCTCCTTACCGAGGAGGACTTTTCTTAAACCATAGACGAACCCATAACTAGAAAACACGACAAGACCTTAGATTTTATCAGACAATAAAACAATGCAGCTTACCTTAGGTAGGGCGTATTTGGGGTGTTAATACCTTCCCTTTACGCAACCAGTCACCGTACCCGATCTCTGAGACCAGTTAGGGTTCCTAGTGACCAAAATACTAGGTGGCGACTCCCATTCCATTTTTCCATTAATAAAAGACAAGAATTCCTTGTCTCCACACATTTGCCACACACTAGATAGAATTTGAGGGTGAATGTTTTCGCCGCAACGCCGCACACGTGCGACAATAATTGTAATGTAATATTTCATGTCAAACAACAAATAATTTCTAACTGGTAGCAAAAGCAACAACATCCCACACAACCGCCTGAGGGTTCTAATAAAAAGAAAATCACAGCAAAGACATGATTGACAGAAGTCCTCTTTAATTCAAGCAAACTTCACCTACTTTAGAGGAATTGAAGATACTGCAATGGGCCATATTGTGTATTATAAATTATTTGCTAGCATCAGAATATTCATAGTTATCATCAAAAGTTCTTTCCATTTTCCACATAATTTACAGTCTTGGAAAAGGTCAAATTTACTGTTTCAAACTAGCAATGACAGGGACGTAATATTGTTGTAATTCTTCTTTGTAAGATTAGATGACTGAAACCAAACCTGGAATTTTTAAAAGAAGATTAAACCTGAAAATGTGATTAATAGTTAAGGGAGTTTCTGACTATCTGTAAGCTTTGCATAGGATGCCTCACTGCAATTGTATTGTCTGTAATTATGCTCCTCTCCTCCTCCTTTCTCATGCGGGCTTTGGCTATGAGCCATCTCAGGCTCAAGCCCATTCTCATCGGCTTTCGGGTGCCTTTCATGTTTAAGACCCTATTTGTTTTGTCGGGTTTAAAAATCTAATATCGTGTTAATCCTATATACTACTAATTTAAATATCATATTTCCTAAACCTAAAAGTGTGAGTAGTGATACTAGATTTAGATTGAGTTGTTATATTCGTAAAATTAAGTCTTCATATTAATAAAAATTTACAAGATAATTGTTTATGATACGTTGCAGGTCGGATCAAATTTTTGATGAATGTGAAAAAAATATTCAAGTGTTGTTAACTTGTTTTCTAGCAAAAATAAATAAACTACATGGAGATTGACCCGATGTTACCTAGTCATCTTTATAGGTCCAAAGACAACCTGAAGGACTGGTAAAAATATAGTCTGACTAAAAAAACCAAGAAGATATCTTTTTTTAAGTTTTGAGATCAACACGATTTGAATTTATTTAGATCAACTCAGATTAACCTGCCAAATCCCTGACCCAAGTTATGAGACCCCGATAACCTTATAGAAAGCAAACATTGTTTTTTATTAAGCCCAATTTGATCAGCCCAATTCGATCAGCCCAATATTAAAGGTTAAAATTGATAATGAAATTCAATTAAAAAAATAAACCGAGTCAACCCGGATTAACTTCTCAAACCTGAGTCATGAGACCGGGATAACCCTATAAAAAAATTATGAAGCTCAATTCTCAATCACTCTAATGTTGAATAATGAAATTGAAAATAAAAATCACTTAAAAATTACACAAAAAACCACTCGAGTCAACCCAAGTTAACCAATCATACTTGTGACTCGAGTTATTAGATTGGGATAACCTCGTAGAAACAAAACCAAAAAAAATTATGAAGCTTAATCCTCAATCAACCTGGTATTAAACGATAAAATTGAAAAACAAAATTTAATTAAAAAAAGGGCAAAAAAACCCTTGATAATCGAGCTAACCCATGACCTGGGTCATAAGACCGTAATAATCCTATAAAAAAACAAATAAAAAAAAGTTATGAATTCTAATTCTCAATTAACCCAATGTTGAAAGATTAAATTGAACAAAAATTAATAAACTAAAAGTATCCTGAGTCAACTCAGGTTAACTTGTCAAACCTGAGTCATGAGATCAGGACAACTTCATAGAAAAAAAACTGAAAAAAATTATGAAGTCAAAATTCTTACTCAACTAAATGTTGAAGAATGAAATTGAAAAAAAAATTAATTGAAAAAAGGGCAAAAAAAACCCCGAGTTAACTTGGTTATCTTGCAAAACTTGCGACTCGGGTCATGAGACCATGATAACCCTATATAAAAAAAATTAAAAGAAAATAAATTTCAATCCTCAATTAACCGAATATTAAAGGATGAAGTTGAGAAAAAAATCAATTAAAAAAACTCAAGTTAACTCAGGTTAACTTGTCAAACTTACGTTATAAGACTGAGATAAATTCATGAAAAATAAACTAAAACAAATTATAAAGTTCAATATTCATTAAACCCAACGTTTAATAATGAAATTAAAAAAAAAACCTAAGGCTGAAAACAAAAGAAACCTTGAGGATCAAATTGAAAATGGCAGAAACATTTCACTTTTTCATTGTTATAGTGAAGTGTCAAAGCCTTTTAGTATATGTGAATTTGTGTTGTGTAGAGAGAGTAGCCAACCATTTATGTTGAATTTATGGGATTTGGGAATTTATGTTGTGTGTACAAATTCTTATGTTGTTTGAGTCTGTGAAAGGTTAATTGATAATTATTAAGGTAAATGGTTTTTACTACATATATGGCATGAATGTTGATCTTTTTTTTTAATGTTATGATAGTTATAATATGTTTATTACTGAGTATGATTAAAAAAAAATGACTTGGGAATTTCTTGTTGGGTGTTAAAGAAACTAGATGAGTTATTAGATTTTCAGTTTATAGGTTTTAAGTTTGATATGAAACTCGAGATTGTTTATTTTAGGATGTGTACTCCATTATTTAACTGTAGAATGTATATTACTTGTGGGAAGAATAATCATAAGTTGTTGTTGTTATGTAAATGTTAATTGATGATATTGATTGTTTATTGTTCATTCTTTATATGTTGTTATTAACTATAAGAAAAAAAAAAGGCATGCATTTAGTGATTACATATTATGGGATGCCATGTTAGTTTATTGTTTTGAAATTGAAAATTAACTTGTGTTATATTTTAGAGATGTCGAGAAAAAGCTCAACGAGAGCTACTACTAGTTTAACTAATAGTAGTCTTGATAATGTCGATGGTCGTGATGTCAATTTAGATGTCAGTCATGAAGAGGAACCTAATACACACAATACCAATTGAGGTTCATCCACTTTAAATAGTAGAGGTGGAATCTCTTCTTCAAGAGATCCATATTCTAATGAAATTATTGCAGAATAAAAGGTCGACTACTCAATATAACTTATATATTAAAGTTATTTATTTTATTTTGATTAGGTTATTTTAAGATCTACATAAAATGAAATTGACTAACTTTTCACCAATATTGTTTTTAGGTTTATATATATTAAAGTTGGGCTTTTTATCACAAGCGTGATGAAATCTTCGTTCGAGGAATTACTATTTCAATAAAGACGACTTTAAGATCATCTTGAATTAATGAATATAATAGATGCTTGGTGAGGATTTTTTAAGGTAAGATAAAATATTTTTTAATTTAGTAATTTCAAAAAACTAATTAATGTACGAATTGACAATGCAAAGAAAATTTTGATGGGAAAAACCGAGGGGGTGGTCAGGAAAATATAGAAAAACCATGGCGCAATTAGGTAAGTATAAAGCAATTAACAAATTTTATATTTGAAATTATAATCTTAAATCTCCAAATCTCATGCATATTTAACATTTTGTTTTGTAAGAAATTGCATAATTTGTGGTACAATGCCCATAAATATGCAAAATATAAAGTCATCTCTGATGATGTCGAGGTATGAAAAAAGTATAAATCGAGTTAAATAATAGGGGATAATTAGGTGAAATTTCAAGAATTTAAGACATCGAAAGAATTTAAAAGGCGCTCACAATTCAGGTCGTAGAACCGAAACAAAATAACACATGGTTTGGTAAGTAAGCACACCGGTGGATTGCTCCCATTTGTAAACCATTTAAAGCTCCTAGTAAAATTTCTCATTTTTTTTCTTCAATTCTTAATTTACTTTTTTTATAACTTATTTATTTTGCACAAGCAACAACTTGAGTGTAAGTCTACTCTGATATAGTAATATAAGGAAACTCATATAAAGAAGATGGATAGGAGAAAAGGGGTGAAGAAGATTGTAGATAATAAATTTCAAGCATTTATTGCAAGTTTCTTTTTAAATTCTCATAATTTTTATAATTTTTTTTATTTATACTTGATCTTTTTTTGTAGGAAACATATCATGTCGTAATGGTTGAAAAACATGGAGAAAATGCTTCCACCTATCCTCCTTATAATTTTTAGTTATGGTTAGAGATTGAAGCAACTAATTGACCTGATAGAAATCATGTTTACAAGATGCTTATGGCATTGGCCAAAGGTATAAGGTCATGTCATATTACTTCAATTCTAGGTACACAACAATCCGCCCCAAGCCAGTCAACACCATAATTTAAAGCGAGGGTCCTAGAACAGGTCGTGGAGCAAGTAACCAAATTATAGAAAGAAATGAAAGTCAGATTTAAAAAAGAAAATAGGAAGAATTGAGAGAAAATGATGGAATATATAGCTTTTCATTATTCAGATCTTCATTTTGGTTCTTTTGACTCGCAATCCCTCTTTCCACCTCTACCACCACCCTTATCTATGTAGGGATGTATTTATTGTTGTATAATTATTTTTCAGTGAATATTGAATTTAATAAAATCTTGATGTTCAATAAAATTTAAAGTGTTCAGTTGTATTGTGATTTTTTTTGTTTTTTTAATTAACAACTACATAACTAAAAAACAAGTTACTTGACTTTTGATGGAATCACCAACGGACTAAAGAAGTTTCTTGGTAATTTCATCGGTAATATAGATGTCATTTCATCGAAAGTTATAAAATGATTGGAAGTTTTAGAATTTTTTGACGAGATTAGCAACGAAAATTATGTCATTAATTTTATCGGTGATTCTATCAATAATATTTAGGTTTATTCAATGAAACATTTCATTCATAATTTATTTATTGATAAAATAACCGATAAAAACTAGTTAATGTGTTGTTGAATCAACGGGGAAAAAAAAACTAGTGTATATACTACATTATAAACACAATAATTATTTGTCTAGTCGAGCAATCAAACATAATTTTTCAAATGTAGGATTTTCATAATTAATTCTAAATTGATTATTTGTTTTCGAAAAATATACACCAAATCATTCTTCAAAAAACGAAAACAGAAAACAGAACTCACGATTTATATTTTCTTATTACATGAATGAACCGCTAATGGATAGCTAAACCCGTTGGTTTCCTGCGGTAAACCAACAAGTACTCGAGCAAATTAAGCTGCTACAGCGGCTCTTGTCGTAGCAATCACGTCACTTGTAAAGTTGTCGGCCATGCAACTCTCATAACATGTGGCTGGTTTTCTTTTTCTTTTTGCCACCTCAAATGGAACAAGCTTTGTTTGACTTTCGCAT
>Ga0325414_1006389_pt1 | contig 12492 bp, 6 predicted proteins | sample PopdelMetagenome_8_FD_206183 | JGI IMG/M metagenome (GOLD analysis project Ga0325414, IMG submission 206183) | Populus deltoides microbial communities from Bellville, Georgia, United States - Leaf-PdKOR-R3 | ecosystem: Host-associated > Plants > Phyllosphere > Phylloplane/Leaf | place: USA... | reverse complement strand
AAAAAAAATTAAAACTCAGGTTATTGAATTAATTAGGTTTAATAAACTTGATTAATTTAATAACTTGAAGAAAATTACAACGGTAATAAGTGAAAAAAATTGACAATTAAAAAAAGATAAAAAAAAAATTTGATTTGAGCCCATCTGAGCTAACTTATTAAATATACAACTTGGTTATAATCAAATTTAATAAAAAAATTAATTTAAATAAAAAAAAAAAAAAAAAAAAAAAAACTTAATGCTGAAAGGTAAAATTGAAAAAAAAAACAACAAGAAAAAAAAATCTCGAGTTAAACTAGGCAAACCTGCTAACCTTATGATAATGAGTATAAGATTGAGATAACCTCATAGAAATGAAACCAGAAAAAAATAATGAAGACCGATTCCTAATCAATCAAACGTTAAAAGATAAAACTAAAGTAAAAAATCAATTTAAAAAAAATCAAATGTTGAAGGATCTTATCTGATAACAAAGAAAAGAATTAAATGAGAATGTGATAACCTCATAAAAAATAAAATGAAAAAATTTAAAGCACATTTTGCAGCATACAAAATATTGAAGGATCTAATCGAAGAAAAAAATATAATACAAAAAAGGTCGAATAAAACTCGACTCGAGTCCATTTGAGTTAACATGCAAGATCTGTGACCTGGTTGTTATGCTGGGGTAATCTCATCAAAAGGAAATTGATATGGGTCAAATATTTTTTCTTAAAAGAATATGCTTTTATGATATGTTTTTGTATATAAAAAAATCCCAAGCGGAATTCAAAAAGTTTATGCATACATCTAATTAAATAAATTGAGAACTATTTATAGAGCAAAAAAATTTATGAAGCCTAATCCCAATCTAGCCGAAATTAACTAGCCAAACCCGTGACCTCAATCATGAGTTCAATTGGGTTTGACAATCTTTTCTTATAAATTTTTTTTATCTAAAATAGAAACTTATAAAATTGAAAACCAAACAAATATCGAGATGATTGGAAAAAAATCAAACTAAAATAAATTATGTTACCTAATTAATAATTAATCAAATATTAAATGATGAAATTGAAAAAAAAATAAGCAAGAAGAGTTAAGAAATCCAATTATAATAGATAAAAAGGAAAAAAAGGGCCCAGGCTTTTAAGCTTGGACGACAAAGAGCTCTAAGGCCTTTTTGCTAAGCCTTTACAAAAAGGCCTAGGTGCGTGGGCCTGGAGCAACCAACGCCTCTCAGTCTTTTTTAAAAAAATTTTAAGGGGTGGCGGATAACAGGTTGTTCACCCCTTAATTTTTGGAAAAAAATAGTGAGCAACACATCAATTGCCGTGCCTAGATTCCAGCAACCTCTAACCCCTGGAAAATCTGGATATTCTATTTTAAACTTAGAAAATCTTGTTTTCAACCATATTTTCAAAACTAGTCACGACCTAAAAACTAGTTTCAAAACCCATAATCAACCCGAAATTAAAATTCTTTTTGGGCTATGTCATGACCCGATTCTCAAATCTATGACCAACATATAGACAAGGTTCCCCTCCAAGTTTCCATACATATAAAAACTCAAACTTATATACAAACTTTTATTATTTAAATAAACCAGAGTTCTATGCAACTTTTGATACCATACTTAAAGTCTATAATATAAATCAACATCTTAATAGAAGATTTAATACAAATATCGTAATTATGGAGCTTTAACTAGACATAACAAAATAACATCAATTACAATAAAAAAGCAGGTTCTGAAGTCTAACAAAAGTGACACGCTAGCAAAACTATACGCTTGAAAAGGATAAATAACAAGAGGGTGAGTTCAACAACTCAATGAGGGAGTGGGTATCAATTTTGAACTATCACCCAATTCATTTGCCTATAATCTATACACAATCTTAAGGACCTATCCTTTTTCTTGACAAACAACACTGAGGCTCCCTAATACACTTGGTTGGATGAACTCCTTGTTCAACAAATATTGCAACTGTTCCTTTAGCTCCCCTAACTCTACTAGCATCATTCTATATGGTGTCATTAATATTGATTCGGTACCTGGAACCAAATAAATGCTAAACCGAATCTCCCTATACAGAGCCAATCTCAGTAAGTCATTGGGAAAAACATTGATGAACTCCCTGACTATAGGGACTTGGTCTAACTAGAGAAATCCACCATATATGCTAAGTAGCATTGTACCCCTTTCCATGCCATTTGCCTCGAGATAGCCGATAACATAATCGATGAAGATACAATCTTGTCTCCTTGAAACACTAACCTAACCTTTTCATCTAAATAGAACCACTTTCTTACCCCAACATTTGATTGAGGCCACATGCTTTGTTAACCAACCCATTCTCAAAATCACATCAAAATCAACCATATATAAGACATTTATGTCTCCTATAAAGATCTCTTCTCCAATCTCCATTCCATAATCCGGATACACATACTTCACTAATACTGATTCATCTAAGAGAGTGAAGATTGAAATGAGGAATCCTAACAGAGTTGGTTGTCTATCTAACCTCATGGTGAAATACAGGGACACAAATGAATAAGTTGCACCTTTAATAAGTAAAATGTTTGCTTTAAAAGATCAAATAAGAAGAATTCATGAAACAATTGTGTTAGATGCCTAGGCATCCTGCTGAGTCAAGGAAAAGACTTTAACATGCCCCTTGCCTTGCTATATTTAACATTTGTCACCTGTAACCCGACCTCTCTGACCATGACCACCATGAGCCATATATTAGCTTATCGATGGTGCCTAAATAGGAGGCTGAACTAAACAGATGATCCTGGAGCTGATGACTATCTCCTTGAGCACTCCTGAGTCTTATAACCTATCTGACCATAACCAAAATAAACCTCAGTCCTCTTGTAGCAATATACACTAGTATGGCTTCCTCCACGGTGTTGACATGAAGAATTGTCTCTAGATGGAACAAAATAGCTACGAGGTGCACTCTAAATTGAACTATAATTATAGCTATGAGCACCATTATTGCCATTCTGACTATTTGAGCCATTAAGTGGAGATCTTTGTCTAAAACTCCTCATAACCCATGAGCCTTAACGACCATTTTATCCCCTGGATAGGCTTGCACTTAATCTTTGTTGTCTAAAAGACTAAACCTCTTTCTCGGGCCTCTTAGACTGGCTTGCAGCCATGTCTTCTAATATTTATACCTCAATTAACCTGGTGTTATCAACTGTTGAGGAGTAGGATGAAAACATTTAAGATAACATTGCTATATACATAGAGGATTTGAGTCCTTAAATGAACCTCTTCACTCTCCACTCCTCAGTGGGTAGAAGATGCTCAGCATACCTTGATAACTGAGTAAATTTCAAATCATATGCATCTACTGTTATGCTCCCTTAAAATAGCCTTTCAAACTCGTAGAATCTAGCATCCCTAACACTCTAAGGAAGAGATTTGTCCAAAAACATGGTGTTAAACTCTTTTCATGTCAATTGAGCCTCTGCTGGCCTCACTCTCTTTCTAAACTCAAACTAAGAGATGTCCATATCTCCTTCCAACCTGAATGATGCCAAACTTACAGCCTGATGGTTTGTCATCCCAAAGCTTCACATCGCCGCTATATGTTATTTATAAACCTTTGAGGATACTCTGAGCTATTTATCCTAGTAAAGGTAGGAGGTGCCAACTTTATAAAGTCATTCAACAACATATTGAATCTTTAAATAGTGTGGGATAATGATGGTACTTTTCTATCCCTTCTTTAATCTCTTTCCATAGTAAACTTTATTTAGATTCACATAATCTAATTAAGTTGCTGGAATTCTGTAAGGAATTTAGGGTTAACTACTCCTCCACCTATTTCATCAACCATATTCTCCTCTTCTAACTCCAGAGGCTCCTCTTCCACTAGTGGAGGTACCTCCCTAACATGTTGAGGTACAGGTACACCAGCCTTCCTCATTTGCCTTGCAATCCTCAACTACACAATAGGGACGTTATCCTGATCATTATCTACTCTACTAGTACCAATTATTTGTCTATTTTTCGGCATTTCCTACAAGAAGTGAAAGCATTTAAGTCATGGTAGAAAAATAGCATGATAATTATCATAGTATTACAGGAAAGTATATCTACCATAAAATTCAAAGAGTAAAAAAAGACATGCTTGATGAAAATTCAGAATTTCAAAGACAACGGACAAGACGATATGAGTCATCATGCTCCACATATTATGAAATTATTTTTTTTTTAACCTAAGGTTTTAATATCAAATTTATCACGACCAGATTCCCGGATCCATGATAGATACATAAGTAAGGTCCCCCTCTAGGTTTCCATACCTAAACGAACTCAAACTTACATACAAACTTTTACCATTTAAACAAACTAGAGTTTTACGCAGCTTCTAATATCATAATTAAAGTCCATAATAGAAATCAACATCTTAATACAAGAGTTAATACAAATATCATAATTATAGAGCTCTAACTAGACATAACATAATAACATTAATTACAATTAAAAAGTAGGTTCTGAAGTCCAACAAAAGTGACCTGCTAGCAAAACTATATGTCTAAAAATGATAAATAATGAGAGGTGAAGTTCAACAACTCAGTGAGTAGATAACGACAAAAGGAAACATATCCAAATTTGATATTAGGCTCTTACAAGAAAGTTTCATAAACAAAGCATAACAAAAAATATCATGAGGTATAGGTCATTAGAAAACCAAAATACGATGAACATATGGCTCAAAACTGTAGGATGATCATTTCGCACAAGTTGTTGACTCCCCCAACCAATTAGGGTTCATATATAATACGCACAAAGACTAACATTATCCTATTAACATGGGTATTCTGACTGGCATATCAAGAGGTCATATCATAATCAAACTAATAAAATTATATCTCAAGGATTAACTCATGACATCAATCAAATAAGAAACTATCAAATTAGACATACTCATATCTCATATTCGGAATTTAGCTAAAACAAATGATCATGCTTTATCACAACAAAGAATAATAATCAATATATATATAAGAAGCATGATCCATTTCATACTAACAATTTAAATACTTATACTATTTCTTATGCATATGGAACATTATCCACTTACTTGACTAAAGAGCAGAACAAACACAAAAGCAAGTACCGAAAAAAATCATATTAATGTCCAATAAGTGGAATATTAGGAACATCTGAATACAAAAAAAGACATCCTCAAAACAAACTTTAAAGGAATGTAAATTCAATATAATACACTCAACTTAGGGTTTAACTTATAACCCTATACGTTTAGGAACCAAATTGGTCTTTTTTTCAAAAAAGTAAAAAATCAAATGGTTTCCTGAAATCTAATTTAAAAGAAAACAATCATAAAACTTGATAATACTTCACTAATAAACCTCAACTATTCATCAAAACCAATCTGAAAAACTGGGATTACATCTAAGGACTAATATGGGGTTTTCTCATGATTTTAGGGATCAAATTGTAATTTGCTAAATTGGAGGACCAAACTAAAAATATCATAAATCCATAATTGTACTGAAATTTTATCCATAGTTCATCCTAAATCCTGTACAAAATCTCCAAGGACCAATTTGTAATTTTTCCAAAATTTAGGGACTAAAATGTAATTAAAAAAATGAGGGACCAAATTGAAATTTTATCACCCTTAACCTCAAGACACTTATGTCCAGTATTTCTAGCAAGGGTGTTTTCACAATTTCTTACACTCAATATATCAATTAAAAAAATCAATCTCAAAATCATTATTCGTAACAAAATCATCTAACAATCAACCAATTAAACCATTACCCATAACAATTAATTCATAATATTTTAATCAACTCATCAATCTAACCCAAAACATAAACTTTAAAACCCTAAATCTTAATAAATTCATAATCTAAATTAATACCAACAATTATACATTTCAAAGCATAAATCTTACATTTTAAAATTATTTTCTCTTACCCTTTTCTTCTTCCTTTATCTTCCTTTTCTTCTTCTTCTATCTCACTCGGTTTTCTCTCTTCAAATTTGATTCTTTTCTTTTTTTCTCTCTCTTTCTATTTATATTTATCAATTTTTAGGCAAATTACCAAATTTTACTTCAATCATTTATACCTAAAACTTACTCTTTAAAGGGCAAGGTTATTGTTGTCATTTACTATTAAACCTTTCTTTTTTTTATTTCAAAATATTACAGGCTTGAATCTACCATTTTAGGCAAATTTAAGGGAAAACAACACATAGGATAAACTCTCCTATCAAAAGGAACTCATTGACAACAAAATCACTCTTTTTCATGCCCTGAATCGGTCTTAACCAAGACTTTTTTCTCTACCACCGAAATCCAGCCACTTTTTTCTCCTCTCTCAAACCAGGGACCACAAATTAAAGAAAACAAAGTTTGAGACCATAAATGAATTTCATAAATTTTTAGGGATTGAAAGTTTATAATTTAAAAAGTTGGAGGATCAAAGTGAGCGTTTAGCCCTAAGTTTTTAGAAATCACCTTTTTTTGCTACCTTTTTCAGTTTTGCTCCTTGTCTTTGAATCTTGTCATTCCATAATAAATGTGCTTTAATTGGCCATCATTTTAGGTCAATAAGGGTGTAATTAGAAAAAAAATAAAAAGGGATAAAAAAATTATCGTGGTAATTCACAATGATTTGTCTCTAGTTGAACAGTGACATGAGGAACAATTTTCCCCCCATGCCTTTTAGAGTATTTGTAATATTTTTTTAAGTTATGAAACTCGATATAACTTAAAGTTTGGATTACATGTTGGATAGGTTAACCCAAATCAATTTAAGGGTTTTTTTTATATAAAAGAAGTCAAATATAGTTTTGTTTGGTCAATCAATTTAATTTAAAATTTATCTTAAATCCTGGATTAGCAAATCACCAAATCAATTCATTAAATTAAGCTAAGTTTAATAATACTAGTTTAATAGGGTGTTTGGTGCTATTGTTGAACAATAATTTTGCAATTTTATGAATTTTTTTGCTTCAAATTATTATTTTTTGGATTGTATTGATATGCTGATGCTGAAAATAAATTTTAAAAATTAAAAAAATTATTTTAATATATTTTCAAACCTCTAATACTATTCCAAATAGGAAGCACTCAAACCATAACTTCATCCACCGGCTTTAAAACCCTTAATTTTACAATTCTAATGTTTTTATTTTGTTGTTTGAATCACATAATATGATTGCCGCTGCCGCTGCCGCTGCACGAACTATCCCCTAAGAAGAGAGAATTTACGTACTTACCCTTAAAAAATCACCATGCGGGAAAAAGAAAGATGTTTCTAGGTCTTGTTTGTTTTTTCTAAAAACAATTTTCCTCAGTTTCCCATATTTGGTAATCGTGTGGAAAGTTAGTCAAAGAAAATTAAATTTTGATCAAAGGAAAAGTTAAACTTTAATGATTGGAAAGTGTTTTCCTTTTCTTATCCTTGGAAAACATTTTCCTTTTTTACTTACAGGAACAAAATCTCTCCCTCTCTCTTAATTAGTTTCATTAGAACTCTCTTCAAAAAAACACTTTTGCGTGGCTGTTGTAAATCTCTTTATTAGAACAAAAGATCATCATAATAATTTCCTTTTTATTCTCTATTAACTGCAACAATCTCCATTGAAGCTCTCCATCGAAGCTCTCCATTGAAGCATTTAATCATCTAATTTCAGGTAACCGTTTTCCTCAAATGTTTCTTTATTATCTGCCTTTTGTTTTCCTGTTCTTTGTTTGTATTTTTAGTTGTGATTGTGGCATAAATCTTGTGAGCTTGTTAATTTGCTGTGTTTTTCATGTTTTGTTTGGTTTTTGGAAAAAAAAACATAACAATCTCATGCTTTGTTTTGTATAAGATCTCAGGATCTTACTTGTTGATTCAATCTTAGATGCTTATAAGAAATTGAACGACCTTTGCTTTAAAAAATCTCAGATGCTATTGTTTGGAATTATTTATGTTATGGACTTTTCATATATTTGAAAATTATTGGGTGCTCTAATGAATGTAAATAAGACAGTCCTTCAACAATTTCTATCGCAATTTTAAGCTTAATTTCCCATGAAAGTACTCGATCTGGTTTTTCTATACCAGGAGAAACATGTGTGTTAGGAATAAAAATAAGGTTATACAATGTTGAGATTAATATTGCAATATATAACTCCAAATTGAGAATAAATGGCAGTCTACTGGAAAATATTTGACAGTCTAAAAGCTCTTTTTTTGCATGTATTCATAGACAATGATCTTCTCTTTATTTTCAAGACAAAAAACCCAAAAGCTTTACAATGTTCAGATGAGACACCCTTTCCAGTAAACTAATCTCAATCTGTACTAATAAATAATGGCAAGTAAGAGCACAAACGGTTTGTTACCATGTACCTGTAAAGGGATTAAGTGAATTTTATAAGAAAATTATATTTGCAAACCATAAAAATATAATGATTGAGAACTCTCACCATATTATGATATTGAGCCATGTTGTTTGCATATATGTGCACACCGGCTACTGCCAAACTTTACCACTAACTTAACCATTCAGTATCTACTATCAAACTAGTAATCCACTTTAAAACCTTGTTTGTTTAGGGAATCAAATATCATTGCAATAATTATGATACATTGTTAGCTCCTCTTATTTCTAAATTTTTAATTTATAATGTGTGTCAGTTTGATCATAATTTCTTGTATTGATTGTGTAAGTATTTGATATGTTTTTTGAATGTTTATTCCCCAAAATTTTTAGGTTTTGTTATTAGAAAACTTCACTTTCTTATTATGGATAGTAAGATTATTCATACAACATGTATGAGAGCAGCTGTAATTGTCATATCTACAAGGGTAGCTATTATTGAACGAGAAAAAAATAAAATTTATATACCAAGAGAACCACGTATAAATGCAATTGCTCAATGAGAATTCTATATTGATAACATTTTGAATCGAAGTAATAGATATTGCATCGAATAAATTCGTATGAAACCAGTTGTATTATATAATTTGTGTGATGCTCTCACAAGTCATAAGCTTTTGCGATCAACTCAAAATGTGTCTATTAGGGAGCTAGTAATTGTGTTCTTACAAATTATAGGTCGAAACCAAAGATTTTATTTTATTAGTGGTATATACTATAGGTCTGTTGAAACTATCTATCGTTACTTTAGAATTGTATTAAAAGCAGTTCTTAAGTTATACAAACACCTTATTAAAAACCTAGGGGATACAGTTCCCGCGGAGAATATGAATAATCACATATTATATCCTTATTTTAAGGTATGAGAACAATATCAATATTTTCATACATTAATTAATTATATCTAGAAGAAAAAGTTTTAAATTATTTTTTCATGTTTATATAGGATTGTGTGGGAGCAATTAATGGTACCCATGTTCCTACAAATGTTCATGTTAAAATTCAAGGAAAGTTTCAAGGTAGAAAAGAGGGAACAACACAAAATATTTTAGCAGCTATAACTTTTAATGTGAAGTTTATATATGTTTTAGCTGGATGGGAAGGAAATGCACACGATTCCCGAGTTTTAGGTGATGCACTATCAAGATCTAGTGGTCTAAAAATTCCAGAAGGTATAAATTAAATATTTATAATATGCAATAAACATATAAATTGTCTAATTAGATAAAGATAATAATAGGTTATACTTTTTATTTGTAGGTAAATATTATCTTAGTGATGCTGGTTACGGTATTCAAAAAGGAATCATTTTTTCTTTTCGTAATGTTCGATACCACTTGAATGAGTTTACAAAACATTCACCGAAAAATGAAAATGAGTTATTTAATCTTCGACACTTTTCATTAAGAACCGCTATTGAGCGAGGGTTTGGTATTTTGAAGAGTCGTTTTAGATCAATTGATAGAAAACCTTTTTAGTCTTATGAAACACAAGTGAATGGTGTGCTTGCATGTTGTATTATTCATAATCACATAATGAAAGTTGATCCATGTGACTTTTTTATGGAAAAAATATGTTCGGAAAGTGAACTAATTAGAAGAACAATTAGTTTAAGCTAATGGAAGGAGAGGGAAGAGAATAGGGAGTGGATAACAAAAAGAGAAATGATTGCATCAATCATGTAGAATGATTATAACACTAAAAAATAATAGTAATTGAGTGTTTATTATATGTGTTTGTTTTTATGACGTCTTTCTTGACTTTATATATCTTTGTTATATATTTGCATTGTTTGTTGCCTTTATTATAATTTATTATGTATTTCATGTGTTCTTTTTTAAATATTAATTATATTTTTTTGGTATAAAATTAGTTCAATCTAAATATTATATGATTTTATTTTTTTTTATAAATTTGGGACTTTTTTTTTTGTAAAAATGAGTACCTCGAAGAATGAAAAATGCAAAGGTAAGCACTTCACATGGTCTAAGCTAATGTCTCACATGCTACTTGAGATATTAGTCGAGGAGGCATTTAAAGGAAACAAGCCTTCTTCCACCTTTAAAGCAGGATCTTTTGTAAAGGTGGCTATAGAAATTAGTCAAAAGTTCAACGTGCAATGCGAGCCTAAGCACGTGGACAATCATCTCAAAACTGTAAAAAAAAAAAATAGAGAATAATAACCAAACTTAAAAATAAAAGTGGTTTTGGTTGGGATGGTTGTTTGAAGATGATTACGGTTTCGAAAGATATATATGATGAAGAAGTAAATGTATGATAAATAGTATACTCTTTGTAATTTTTACATTTACTTTTGTTTCCAAAACTTTATATAAGGAACTAAAATTTGTATATTCTAATCTTTATGAATAGGCACATCCTAATTATGACAAATATCTTAACAAAAAACTTGATATGAATGAAGCAATGACAATTGTTATTGGAAAAGACATGACAATAAAAAATTATGCCAGATCATATGTGATATCAACCTGAAAGAAAACACTAAAGTGCAATTTATTTCAATTAAAAATAAAAGGGAATATGAAGAAACTTCAAAAGGTAAAGAGGCATCTTCCTCTAGTGCCTAAAAGAGACAACATAAGAAGAGAAATCAAATATATAAAGATAATAGTGTTGAAAAGTTATCTAAAAAGATTGGAGATGTAGCGTTTGCAATTCAAAGCTTAAGCAAAAATCAACTTGATGTTAATGAGCTATATATAGAAGTGATGAAAATTAAAGGTTTTGAGGAGATCACTCTTAGTGATGCTTTGATCACCTGGTCCAAAATAAAATGTTGACAACAACATTTATGGCAAAAAATGCTAATTTGAGGAAAATTTGGGTTCAAAATTTTGTAAACCAACACTACTACAGGCCTAATTACTAAGATGATTTTATTATGATAAGAAAGTCTATGTTTGTTATTTGACAAATATGTTTACTTGTTTTATTTGGTCTAGTATGTTTATGATTGTTAATTTGAATTAATATGTATATGATATCAAAACTTAATATTTATAGATAACAATATTTGATGTAAGATGTTTATATTTATTTCCTAATGCTTAATTGATATATATTAAAGGGATAATTGTCCATACTTTTTTTTTTAAAAAAAAACAATCTTTATATCTATTTAGAAATAAATAGATATAAAAATATTTTGATGAGTTTTTTGGATAAAGATTGTTTTTTTTTTATAAATAGATATAAAAATATTTTGATGAGTTTTTTGGATAAAGATTGTTTTTTTTTTAAAAAAACAATCTTTATCCAAAAAACTCATCAAAATATTTTTATATCTATTTATTTCTAAAAAAAAAAAATTCATACAAAAAAAACCCAAATATCTAACTCTTACTTAATACTATTAACTAATTTAGTTTTTTTAATACTGTCAAAAAATTATTTTGAGCGTTTATAAATGAAAAAAATAATAATATGTTTTACTTAAAAAATATTTCATAAAGTTATATATCTATAATATTATATTTAAAATATTTATATTACATATATAATTATATTTGATAAAATAAGTTATATAAAAAAATTCATCATTATACCTTTTAGATCTCATTCATTTATTGATAGTGATTAAATATTTATATTAAATATTATATATATGTTAGATAATTTAAAATAAAAAATTAAAAAATTATTTTTAATTTATTTTTAATAATATAATAAAATATTAAAAAATATTTTCTAATTTAGTTTTTACGAAACTGAATATCATAAAAAATTATTTACTTTTCATTTCATGAATATATCTTTTTAAAAATTATTTTTAAAACAAAAAAACTTTGCAGCTAAAAACCGCCTTAAAATCTCTCTCCGAGTAAAATAGAGAGGGAAAAAGAGCCAAACAAAACTCAGAAAGGCAGAGCACAAATTCGAGAGAGAGAGAGAGAGAGAGACCCTTCAAATGAAATCCAAAAGAGAAACGACAGTAATCGAAATCGAAGACACAGACGACGATGATTTCCTTTCTCAAGTTGCTCAAGCTGAGTCCGAAGCTCTCTCCGCTTCCAGCATCAAACGCCACAAAATCACCACCGTAGGTTTCAACGAAA
>Ga0325414_1006388_pt1 | contig 12494 bp, 3 predicted proteins | sample PopdelMetagenome_8_FD_206183 | JGI IMG/M metagenome (GOLD analysis project Ga0325414, IMG submission 206183) | Populus deltoides microbial communities from Bellville, Georgia, United States - Leaf-PdKOR-R3 | ecosystem: Host-associated > Plants > Phyllosphere > Phylloplane/Leaf | place: USA... | reverse complement strand
AAAAAAAAAAAAACATCCTTGTCCCGTCTGTTAAGAGAAAGTGTAACTCACCCTAGTGTTATCGGCTTACTATATTCCGGCCTGTTTTATAGCTGTCGGAAGTCAGAATGGTGCTTTTGTAATGATTTGTCACGTAAGGGAGAATCCAAGAAATGGACTTAGCCATTTTTTGTTTTCCAAATAGGGGGGAAGAACTAAACCCCGCCCAAGGACGAGAGTGACTCAACTGCCGCCGCCTAAGGTTATACAATATCAACGCTGCGCCGGCTAAGGAGAGGGCTTGAAGCTCTCCTGCAGCTGCCCCCTATGGTGAAAGTTAGTCCGAGTGGCCTTAGTGGCTACCATTTTATATATGGAAAGATTGACGCCAGTATAGCGACGAAAGAGGTTCCCTGACGACTGGCTTGAGAAGGCCAGCTGCTCGGATCCTTCCCAAATTACTAAAGTAGAGTGGGCTTGAGGAAGAAGGGCGATCACCTCACTAAGAGGAAAGCTTCCAGTGGTATTCCAACCAAAATACATGCTTTTCAAAAGCTGCTTCATCTCTTTAGTGACAGTAGCTTGGTTGCTACAGTAATCATGTGCGCACCTATAAAGGTAAGTAGTTAACAATCATTATTTTTGCATGGTGAGCAAAACATAAAGTATAATTACAGACGTTAATTGTTCATAAAATTCTAGAAGTTTAGGAAACTAGAGTTTTAATTTAATCTTTTTAGATAAGTCCACAGGTAGCAAAGGTTTTTTTTTTTAAAAAAAAATTAGATCAATAATACCCTTATCATAATGACAAGAAGATACTTTATCTTCTTGTTGTTACTTTAAATGCATTGCATTATAAGAAAAATTAAAAGAGGGGTTGATTTTATTTTGAGAGAAAAAACGATAGATTTCAATAGTGTTTTCTCTTCTTTTTCTTTTTTTTTCGGTTCTAGGAGAATTTTTTACTTTCTATCAAACTTTTTTTTTAATTTCATCCTTATAAGCTATATTAGCCTGGATTGAGGCTGATAATTTGTTTTAGTTAGCTTGTTATATGGTTCCTGCGGTGTCAAAAATACATTTGAATATTAAATTAATGCTATATTTGGCAAGAAAATATTTAATCTTACTGTTAAAAAAATTAAAACTTTAGAAACTGAATTTGACTTTTAAACAAAAATACAACCTTTTTTATTTTTTTCTTTACTAGTTCATACGGAACATATTTTTTTAGTTTTGGTCCCTAAAATTTTTTAATTCATGTTTTTTTTGTATTTTTTATGTTTTAGCCCACAACTTCATTTTGTTTTTGTTTCAGTTCCTAAACTTGAGAGGTAAGAGAAAGAGTTGTTAAATAAAAGAGGAGAAAAGAGAAAATAGTTGATTGACCATATTCCAACAAGAAAAAAAAACCCATTATTGGTGCCAGTACATTTCATTTGACAATAAAGATTCAATTGATGTGTTTTACCCTTCATCTTGCTAGTGAAAATAGATTGGAGATTGGGTTTTCTTTTTTAATCGAGATGAATTTTCAAATTTCTGAGAGATTAAAAGTTGTTTTAAAGTTAGATATGGGTTAATTGAAAATTTTCCAGTGTTTCTTAGGTATTTTCTTGTGAAAATAGATTGAAAACAAGTTTTTTTTAATCTAATTACCTGATATCTTGACAACTTTTCAACTAACTGAGGTGATCAGAATGCAACTAATGAATGATGAATTTTTGCCTATTGTAAGAAAAGGAAAAAAAGAAGAAGAAGAAGAAGAAGGCCAGATGCTCGGGTTTGGCCTTGTACACATTGTTGCTACTTATTTTTGGGTCACACATGCTGGAGATGGTGTGTATCCATCTTGAACCAAATGCAGGAGTTTAGTTCTTGTTTGTTGAAAAATTGACAAAAGCAGAAAAGAAAAAAATGTTTTTCGAACCTTGTTTCAATTGTTTTCTGCTCTCTGTATCCTCCCATTTTGCTGCCAAAATCGTTATGATTCTTAGGCTAATTAGGAGTCTTCATAATGCTAAATTCATTCCTTCTTTATCTGGTCTTTAAGTTTAGATAAATCCCTCAGAATTTGCACTAAAAAACTAATTCCACTGCTGTCGCAATTATGTTGTAATACCAACTTTGTTCTAACTTAGACTTTGATTTGGTTTCGTGCAATATTCGACCATTCTAGCTATATTCTATCATTCATGACATGTTAAAGAATTGATCTGCATCTTTATTGGGTCTCAGGGCCCACTACTATTATGTCAGACTCTCAGTCAGATTGAGATACTTGACATTGTCAATTTTCAAATCAGATCAGAAAACTCTTTTTGACCAACCAGATTGTGGCTGGATTATGTTTTTCAAAATGATTTTTTCTAACTTTGAATCCTTCATAAAAGTTGTAGTTCTATACGTGTATATGAATTTGGGTTTTTGAATCACCTGATTTCAAAATCAGAAGCTCCAGATATTCCCATTTGAATATCTAGTGTAAAAGCAAAGAATCCTGCCGCGAGAAGAATTCCAGCCCGAGTTTTCAGGTCTGATTAGAGGGACCTGATTTAATGTTTGAAGGATTTTTTGGGTTAATTAAAGACCAATTTTTAAACTTTGGAAAATTAATTGGTTTCGTTGAAGGAAATGAAAAACAGGGACTGGATCAAAAAATGCCATAATAAGTTCTGTTATTTGGCTGCCACGCTGGTTTATATTTTGCTTCTCTTCAAAAAAAAAAAACCTAACAACATCGTTTGGAACTTGGCAACATGAAATAACCCATAGGAATTAATTATCATGGTACTATTCATTTGTTTTTGGAACAATACCCCTCCCCGTCTGCAATTCTTTCCTTTTTCTCTACACAACCATTCCTGCTAGTTTTTCTTTTGAATTTCTCCTCTATTAATTGGCATGTACAAGACAACCCCCACCTTTGTCACTCCAGGTTTGCAGCTACGAGAAAATGCTAGCAAGAGAACCGTTTTGCGCCTCCTCTGTGCCATCTGGAAAATGACATGAAGAGAGGAACCTCACCATCATTCAATGGCTGGGATTTTATCCCTAACATAGATGGCTGATGTGTTAATGTGGAAAGTAATAACTGGAATCACAAAATAGAAATTAGAATATTTTAGTTTCCTCATTTGCGTTATTTGATTGTAAATCAGTCGAGATTTACATCCTATATTAATGCATTGAATCTTTTCTAAATAGAGGTATGTATAGGCTATATATATATACCTTCTTCACTGACCTATAAGGAGAGAGAAAAAGGGAAAAAAAAGAAAAAGAGAGGGAGAAGAAAAATGAGAGAGAGGCAGGCAACACAAGGCACAGAGAGAGAGAGAGAAAGAGAGGAAAAATACAAAGAATATGGGAGAACAAAAGAGCTCAAAACCAGTAGAGAGAGAGAGGGACGAAGACATAGAGATAAAACTTAGAAGATGAACACCAACAGAGAATAGAGGGGAAATAGCTAAAATAAACGAAAGCCTTGATAGATCAGCCAGCACGCCTTCGACATCACCATCATCCCTTTGTTTCCGCCTCTAGGTTTGTTCTCCTCATCTCTTTGCATGCATTCTCATTTGTGTTTGTACTGTTCAACTGAATTATAATTTATTTGAACAATAACCAGGTATGCACGCGTGAGGAAACTCACACATGCCTTTTGTTTGCCCAGCCAGGTCACTGACTTAGGCAAATGACCCGATTAGGCTTGTTGGGTTTAACCCTGTAAATCCCGAGAAAATCAAGGCTGGATTAAATTAAAGAAAATAAACTAAACTAAAAAGAGATGGGGGCAAAACAAATACACTTAAATAAAATAAGGACTAAATACAAATAAGAATAATTATAGAGCATAAATACTCCTCTTCTCACCAAAAACAAATCTGCAGCTATTGTAAAGAAAAAAACAGGGAGTTTTTGTATCCATTTTTACAAATCAAGAAAGAAACACTAAAATTTCAAGAACACATCCAAGATTAAAGGTTATAGGTAGAATAAACACTGGTGGGCAAAGGATTAACAAGAAAAATTGAATAAGAAGAGAAGAGGGGAGGGCCGACTGTCATTAGAAAAAAAAAAAGATCGAAACCTTGATTCATACCGGGTAAGGTATTCTAAACATGGTCTTATGAGTCGTTTCAAAGTTGATTATGAATTGATGCCTGGATGTTAAATTATAGATTTGAGTTCTTAGACTTGAATTGTGAAAAATTATGAGTTGCTAAATTAAAGAACTTCATTTGTTGTGTGTACAGTTTCGTCTCTTGACTTTCAGAGGGATTTCGGCTAGGAGGATGAAGGAATTAAGATCAAGTTCCTTCATAGAAATTGTAGTTTTGGATGTTGACTAACTAATGAATTTGGTCTTGCTTAATTTAAAGTTATAGAACTTCAGCTATGGGTCACCAACCAAGACTGGGTCATGACAGACCCTATAGGGTAGTAAGTCTGGTTCGTTGATGAGAAATTTTGACTGTCTTAGAGGCAAAACTGGGTTCTCATTCCTTCAAAAAACTTGTAGTCTTATGTCTTAGCTTTCCAACGAGACTAATCTTGCTTAAATCAGAGTTTTATAACTCTAAATATAGTTAAAAATCTAAAGAGAGGTCAAACAATAACAGTTAAAAAACGAGACAGTAACAGTTGGACAGTAACAATCCAAATGTTTGTTGATAAGCAATTGTGACTGTCTTAGAGGCAGAACTGGGTTCTCCTTTCTTCACAGAACTTGTAGCCTCATGTCTTAGCTTTCTAACAAGACTAATCTCGTTTGAATCAGAGTTTTATAACTCCAAATATAGTTAAAAATCTAAGAAGAAATCAGACAGTAACAATTAGATAATAACAGTCCAAATGTTTATTGATGAGCAATTTTGACCATCTTGGAGGCAGAACTGGGTTCTCCTTCCTTCAGATAACTTGTAGCCTCATGTCTTAGCTTTTTAACGAGACCAATCTCGCTTGAAACAGAGTTTTATAACTTTAGATATAGTTAAAAATCTAAGAAAAGGTCGGGCAATAACAGTTCAATGTCTAGACAGTGACAGTTCAGGATTTAAACAGAAACAATTCAAATATAAAGAAAGGAATGATAACTGTGGTTGGACAAAGAACGACAATATTAAAGAGTGAAATGAGAAAAACATAAAATATTAAGAAATGACTAAAAGAAAGACTTATTGGTTGTTGATATGGTTATTATAAAACATATCGTTGAGTGGGGAAAATTTATGAAATAAACATGTGATTTGCAGGAGGGACCACAGGCGTGGTGGTGCAACAACAGCAACACGGGAGCATGAGTAGAGCTTCTATTGCAGGTAGGTGAATCGCAACTATCCTTTCTAGTTAAATTCCATGATTTAATATATTACCGATGTGAAATGTGAATTACTGAATGTATGTGTATTCAAGGCGAAAGGTTGTTGTGTGAATTGCCAAGTGATGAAATTATCACTAATAAAGAAAATATAAGAAGTGTGATTTGAGGCGTAAACTAGCATACATTTAGTGTATGTTAAGATCCCGGGAAGGGGATCGCCATGTTTGGACTAACATACATTTAGTGTATGTTAGGATCCCGGGTAAGGGGATCACCATATATTAGCTAGCATACATTTAGTGTATGTCAAGATCCCAGGTAAGGGGATTACCTTGCATCGACTCCTACAGGGTGAAGATGATGATACCAGTGAAAGTGGTATCGGTAATTTGTTAAGCAAAAATAATCATATGTGATCTTATAAAGTCTGCAATGGAGGTTGATAGTAAAAGAGGGAATGATTATTAATAGTTGAATAAGGAAGAGATTATAATGACAACCAGAAAGGAGAAGAGAACAAAATATGAATGCATGTTACCCAGTTAAAATTGTTAGATATTCGTGTTGTTTTATTTATTATGATATTCACCTTTCAATAATATGTATTTTGTTTCAGGATCATTGGATGCACGACAGAAGTAGATCCTAGGTTATGTTCCCTTCTTGTAATCTAGGTTATAGAGAGTATACCCTTGTATTTTGTAAACATGAAAATGTTGGTATAACTTAATTTGTATAATTAATGTTTAAACTTTATTTAATGAACTTAACTCTATAGTTCATATAAACATATTTCATGTTTAAGTATTTATATATTTTTTTTATCCATTCATAATGATATTTTATTAAATAATGTATCTCATAAATATTGTGGTTGATAGGTGTGAGAATATTAGTGGAATTGAAACCCAGGATGATTGGGCTGGGATTAAGTTATGAGATGCGAGTTATTAGAAGTGTAAACAGGTTACATGTCGATAACTTGAGACCTTCCGGTATAGGGGGAACTCTGTCGAAATTTCGATAGATTTTAATACGAAGACTATGAATATATATAGAGAAAAAAAATTTTCATTACTTTGTTTTTCGGTTGACATGAGATTGTTATTTTTATCATGGAATGGGGGATGTTACAAGCCTAGCCACATGGGTCGAGCTCAATCTAGCCAAAAAAAAAATGTTTTCTTGTGTGTTGCATACGACCAATACCCTAACATATTTTAAACATTTGTTTTATAAAAAGAAACAAATATTTGAAGTTTTGAAAATATATTTTAACATGGATTTCTTAAACACAAAAATTATTTTCTTACATTTTGAATTTTACAACATGTTTGTAAATTCCAAAGGGTGTTGGCCAATATTCCAAAAATATAAAAATCTTATTTTTGAGAAATTCATTTTTATTCACTATTAATAGTTGGATAAAAAAAATCCCAAATGGGTTAATATTCAAAATATTATTAGAAATAATTTGTTATTATTCACTATTAATATTTAGATAAAAAAAACCCCAAGTGGATTATTTATTTAATCACATATCCTTGAAAGAAGCCTCAATTATAATTGGGGACATTTCAATTTTTGTTCCACGGTTTATGAGTTGTGAAAAAATAAAATTCTATGGCAAAAATGGGCTTTAAAGCACCTTGAATTTTCTTAGATTTATAACTTAGTTTTTTTGTTTCTTTTCCTTGCGATTTACGAGTCGCGAACACTTGAAATACTAAGGGAAAAATGAGCTTTTAAGCACATTGAATCTCCTTAGATTTCTATCTTAGTTGTCTCTTAATTCATAGGTTGTAAATTTAGTTCAAATTAAACACAGATTTCAAGATATCTACATCGGTTTTCCTAAGCACTCTGTAGACATATCTGAAGGTATGATCCATATTGGCCAAGGGTTACTGATTTTAGATTTTGAACCTAAGTTTTTTCATTATAGTAAACCTATCCTATGAAAATTGATTGGATTAAAAAACACCAACACTATAGCAATTATAAGGCAAACTAAACACTAAGCAACTTACCTTAGGTAGCTCGTGCTAGGAGTGCTAAAACCTTCTCTTTACGTGACCAGTTCCTTGCCTTAGAATCTCTAAAAAACTAGTTAGGTTTTCTAATGACCATAATACTAGGTGGCGACTCCTATTTTCACAAAACAAAGACCTTAAAATGAATCCTCGCTTCCGGGGAGGGTCGCCGCAATGTCGCCCTCTCGCAAGGGTGCGACACACACCATGCCCTTTTTAAGTGAGACAAGTATGCTGGCCCACTGAGACCCCGACCAGTTGTCTAGTCCCTTTTAAGCCTTTATATATATATATATATATATATATAACCAATTAAAAATATTTTGGAATATTATTTTATTAATTGAGAATGTTATAATCTTATTTTCAAATAAGATTATAACATTGTTTTTATAATATTTTCAAGATTTGTTTTTGCATACCTTCATGATTCTTTTTTTTTAATTTTATTTTGGTGGTTTTCTTGCATGTATTTTTTATTATTAATATATAATTAAATGAAAAATAGTTTCAAAACAATAAGCTATTAAACCTAATTGGGTCTATGACTTAGGTGACCGGTTTGACAAGTGAATCCAACTTGACCTTGATCAATTTAAAATGTTAGAGTCACAATATTAAAAAAAAATGATGGCATTTAGAAGTTTTTTAACTAAATCAAATTAGATTTTGATCAGGTCGACTGAGTCATTTTTGGATCTACGAACTTGATCCAATCATGTTAGATCAACTCTCACATGGCTTAATTTGAAACCCGAGTTAGGAAAGGAGTTAGGTTGAGGGGCTCTAAATTGACCCCTAGGCCAAACGGGGTTTAATGACACTACTAAAGAATTCCCCACAACAACGCGTGAATAATATAACATTTTTATATTTTTAATACAATCCTGTTAAATTAATTTTTTAATAAAAAACTTATTTTTATGGTTATGATAAGATTTTGTCCAAAAAATAAATATTTTTGTAAAAACTTTCTAGAAAAATTGAGCACAATAATAAGATAAAGGTGTTTTAATTAGACAATTGCCTTTTTATTCTTAATTTAAATAGTTTAATTTTTTTATGTTAGTTTTGATTGCTTTTCATTTTCATTAATGAAGGACACATAACAACAAAATATGTTTTTTTAAGAGATAAAAAATATTAATAAGAAAATGAGGAATTATACTAGCAATTTATTTTGATTAAACTTAAATTATTACTTTTTTATATATAAAAACAACTTATTCTCATATAAATACATAAATAAATTTTAAGAGTTTTGTGTGATAGAAATTCGCTATATTAATTTTTAGATTATTGATTTGATTTTTAGTTGGAAATAACAACTTTTTTTAATATTTTATTGACATGAATAATTCTTAATTAATTTTATCAATTATACACATCAAATTTTGTATTCATAATTTTTTTTTTGCTACTAGAAAACTTGATGATAACATCTACGTTTTCTCTTAAAAAAAATTAATTTGGGCAACTGCTTGTTTTAACTAATTTAAACTCCTAATAATTCAAGTGTGGATTATTTTTTAAAATTATTTTCTATTATCATAAAAAGAATTTGTATTGCTGTTTAGGTAATGCAGTTTCAAATATTTTGGTGGAGTAAAACTCTAACTACAACAAAATATGTTTTGATTTTAATAATAAAATCTTAGATTTTTTTAGGTTGCAGTAATGACATTTCCGTAGCCTTAAAAAAAAAAATTGCGTCAATGATATTGTTGTGGCTAAAAATAATATATATATATATATATATATATATATATATATATATATATATATATATAAAATCACCCTTAATGTTAAATGAATATTTATAATTAGATAATAGTTATATGAGTTTACTTTTTATGATTGTTTTAAGTTCAAACATAAGAACAATTTTTCTTTTTTTAAAAAAAACAATAAATTAGAAACATGAATATTGCCAAACGTATTTAATTATCAAATCATGTAACGTGTAACATGCCTACATGAGTAAATAAAATAAAATAAATAAAATATTTTTTTTGAAAAAACAAATAATATTATTTTAAAAAAATCAATGATAAAGTTTTAACTGACTTAACCAGATTAGTAAATTCACCTGAATTTTTTATTATATTAATTATTTTTTTTAATTTTTTCTTTAACGTTTAGATTCTAAATCAACTTGCTGGCTAATCCGAAATTTATATCTAAGAAAATAAGTTTCAACCTACCAAGTTTTTTCTTCGAAGATAATTGACCTTGATATTGTAATAAACACAAAATTCCAATTACGTAAGGTTCATGGAAAAATTCACATGCAACCATTATATTCCTGCTGCTAAGCGTTTGACTTGGCAAGTTGAAAGAGACTCCTATCCTTTCTGTACAACCTTAACCTCCTGTTTCAGACCACCTTATCTGTCTGACGTTATAATCTACCATGAAAAACACCTTCCTTTCTCTTTCTCTCCTTGCTTCTTGGATTGAAATGAAGAAATTCAACAGCAAGCTTGATCTTGTCTTGCTTCTACTTCCTATAATCCTATTTTTGCAACCCATATCGGCTATTGACTTTGTCTTCAATGGATTCAATTCCTCTAGTGTTTCACTCTATGGCTCTGCCATCATTGAATCTCGCATTCTTACACTTACAAATCAAACATCTTTCAAAATTGGCCGTGCTTTGTACCCAACAAAGATACCAACCAAAGCTCCAAATTCTTCATCTGTGTATCCATTTTCCACTTCTTTTATTTTTGCTATGGTCCCTTACAAGAATGTTCTTCCTGGGCATGGCTTGGCTTTTCTTTTTGTGCCTTTTACAGGCATTCAAGGCTCTATTTCAGCTCAATATTTAGGCTTTCTGAATCGTACGAACGGTAACCGTTCAGATGATCATCTGCTTGGCATCGAGTTTGATGTGTTCGCAAATGAAGAATTCAATGATACGAATGATAATCATGTTGGAATAGATGTAAATTCACTTACATCAATTGAAGCAGCAGATGCAGGCTATTGGCCTGATAATTCAAGGAGCAGCAGCAATGGGAACACCAGTGATGAGGATAGGAATTCTTTTAAGGAACAAGATCTAAATAATGGTAAAAACTACCAAGTTTGGATTGACTATGAAGATTCTATGATTAATGTTACTATGGCTCCGGCCGGCATGAAAAGGCCTACCAGGCCTTTATTGAATGTGTCTCTTAATCTATCTGATGTTTTTGAGGATGAGATGTATGTGGGATTCACTTCTTCAACTGGACTACTTGTTGAAAATCACAAGATTTTGGCATGGAGCTTTAGCAATTCCAATTTTTCGTTGAGTGAGAGGTTAATCACTACTGGGTTGCCATCGTTTGTTCTTCCAAAAGATCCATTTTATCGGTCTAAAGTGTTCATTGCAGGAGCCACAGTGGGAGGGGTCCTTCTTGTTGTTTCTGCTGCTATCATTATATGGTTTTTGATTAAGAGAAGACAAAGGAAAGCAAGGGAGAGAGAGGAAATGGAGGATTGGGAATTGGAGTACTGGCCACATCGAATTAGGTATCAAGAAATCGAGGCAGCAACAAAAGGATTCAGTGAAGAAAATGTTATTGGAATCGGAGGAAATGGAAAGGTCTATAAGGGTGTTTTACCTGGAGGGGCAGAGATTGCAGTGAAGCGCATTTCACATGAAAGTGATGGGATGCGGGAGTTTTTAGCTGAAATTTCAAGTCTTGGAAGGTTGAAGCATAGGAGTTTGGTGGGGCTGAGAGGTTGGTGCAAGAGAGAAAGAGGAGTCTTCGTGTTGGTATATGACTACATGGAAAATGGGAGTTTGGAGAAGAGGGTGTTCGATTGTGATGAGAGTAAAATGTTGAGCTGTGAAGAGAGAACAAGAATTTTGAAAGATGTGGCTTCTGTATTATTGTATTTGCACGAGGGATGGGATTCTCAAGTCCTTCACAGAGACATTAAGGCCAGCAACGTGTTACTTGACAAAGATATGAATGGAAGGTTAGGTGATTTTGGATTGGCTCGAGTGCACGGGCATGGTCAAGTGCCTAGCACCACGCGGGTGGTTGGAACCATAGGATACATGGCACCTGAGGTGGTTCGAAGTGGAAGAGCCTCAGCTCAAACCGACGTGTTCGGTTTTGGGGTCTTGATTTTGGAGGTCATGTGTGGAAGGAGGCCTATAGAAGAAGGGCAGCCACCTTTGGTAGAATCGGTTTGGCAGTTGATGATGCAAGGGCAGTCACTTTCTGCCTTGGATGAGCGACTAAAGGCTAGAGGAGAACAATTTGACGAAGGAGAAGTAGAAAGCATTCTTCATCTAGGCTTATTGTGTGCATATCCTGACTCTAAAGTGCGACCGACAATGAGGCAAGTAATGAAGGTCATGGAGGGCAATAATGAGCTTAGTGAGATTGAAAGTGAGGATATGGATGCATGTTTGCTACAACAGATGAAGTCCAAGGATTTTTGGTCGAGTTTTTCTCAAAGTTCTAGCCATGGATCGCACCCAGCTTTTGATGAAATTAGACGATACCACTCATCTTCTATGTCTTTATCTTGGAGCAATACTAATGTGGAGGGTAGGTGAATCTGCAATCAGTTGATGAATTACGGTATCTGTTGGTTTTTTTTTAGAACTAAAATTTGCCAGATTTTCCGTGGCAAGCTTGGAAGAAGTTGCAGAAGTTGGCAGGATCAAGATCCAAGAGCACACAAAACGAAACAGTGGGGAGGGAGCCTTGGTTTTGATTTGCATTTTTTCTTTATCAATGTTTGATAGATTGGGACAATAATGTAGAGGAGAATCCCTTCTTGTTTCTGTACAAGGAATAATTAGCATATTGGTGTACATAAATACAGCAAATCCACATATGTTTTTTTCTTTAAATTTCTCGTCTTCTTTGCTAACATGTCGTCATTGTCTTTGCATATTCTTCAAGTTTAAGAAATTTAAGTGGAGTTGTTGATTTTAAATCAAAAACCTCACTGACCATCATTACTAGAACAAGTATTATATGCATGCTCTGGTCAATTCACCACACACACACACACACACACACACACACACACAGATAGATATATATATATATATATATATATATATATATATAATTACCTATTCTACATGTTGATACCGACAAGTACCAGTGATCTAGTGGTAGAATAGTAACTTGTCACGT
>Ga0325414_1006387_pt1 | contig 12494 bp, 6 predicted proteins | sample PopdelMetagenome_8_FD_206183 | JGI IMG/M metagenome (GOLD analysis project Ga0325414, IMG submission 206183) | Populus deltoides microbial communities from Bellville, Georgia, United States - Leaf-PdKOR-R3 | ecosystem: Host-associated > Plants > Phyllosphere > Phylloplane/Leaf | place: USA... | reverse complement strand
TAGAGGAGTTTTTGGTATTTTTCACATTGGTTTATTTGTTATTTCCAAGGTTATATGAGGTATTTTAGTAATTTAACATTTATTTTTAATATTAAATTCAAAAAAAGATGTTGGCGCGTGTTTTTCATCCATTGGTGGCGTCCGCACTCTTTCGACGACTCGTGTGACGCCACTATTTATCCGAAAATGACCTTCTGTCGTGTCACTAGAAGCGACGTCACGTGCTCTTCCTCCTAGTATGGAGCGTGTTAGTGATAAACCAACAGTTTATCGCTAGTGATCGTTTCTTCTTTTTTCTTCCTACTTTTCTCTCTCTTGTTAAAGTGCATGTTTTTCCTTTTTTTTTCTTTTTATTTTTCAATTTCAATCCTTGTGTTTATTATTGCTCATTGTCGTCGTTCGCTCTTTTAGAAAAGTTTTTTTATTTTCTCAATTCAGTCATTAAATTACAATTTATCATACATTGTCTTCTCCAATTTAGTATTTATTTTTTTGATTTATCATTTTTACCCCTGAATTTTTTTGTTAAAGTTTTATCAGTATTCAATTTCATCATTCAATACTGCTTGAATACAGAAGGGTCCTTTAAAAGTCTAGACTTGATCTCTTTTTTTTTTTTTGCTTGATTTTCTTTGGACTTGATTTTTTGACTTGGATACCATATAAATTTTTTGCTTGATTTTCTATTTTTTATATGTAATTTGAAAGAACTGATGAATATTGTTGTGGTTTAATAGGAATGTTGGGACAATTTTTTTTTTCATATGTTTCCAAGCCTAAACAAGAGATTTTATGGTTTGATTTTAAGATTAGGGATTAAGAATAACAAAACTTATGGTACTTTTCAATCTCCTAATTTTTAATGCCAAAAAAACAAACTTGAGCGAACCGAACCAGTTTGATCTAAACCAAGTTTTGGTTCCGTCCGAGTCATATTCTTAGGATCATTTCCTGACTTGATTAGATTTTTTTGCTCATACTGGACTGAACCAAATTGTGAACACCTCCTACAACAACAAACAAAAACAACAAACAAGAAATAAAGATCTTGTTTACACCAATATCAATTCTTCAACCGGTCTACAAAAGCATTTTATGATATGACATTTTGCAAATGGCTATAACTCACGTTATTTCCATTTAAATATTGAAAAGACAGAACACTTCCCTCTTATATAGAAAAGCTAATGATATGACATTCTTTACAAACAAAATGTTAAGCATAAGTCTAAAAGGCAAGTGTTTTTCATTATGCAAGGCTTTATTGTTCATCCTCTTGCACATTGTTATGAATAGGTTGTGCAAAATTTTTTATTTTTTCAACATGGTCCTCGAACTTGTTTTTGCTGATTTAGTTCTAATTAAAGAATAATTGATTTTGATTGTTATGAAATCATGAGGTTGAAAAAAAATAATCAAAATGAAAAAGATATCAAACATGAATGGCGTGCCATAAATTTCACAAAAGAAGCATGTTGGTCCCTTGACTTTAAAAATCACGCAAATTATATAATTTCAGTACCTTAATATTTTTTCAATTTAATTTTGGTACAAGAGTTTATTTTTTGTTGTTTTTTAGTTCTTGGCTGGGAGAAGAGAGAGAGAGGTCACTAGATTCCGGTGACAGATAGATAAAAGTATTGTTAACACCGATTTAGACCATCAAAACAGATGATATTTATGTTAAATGGTTTCATTTGATTATGAAAGTTTATATTAGGTGTTTTTTACCTTTGAGTTTTTTGGTAAAAAAATCTTAAGCCCCATTTTTTTAGCTATCACAGTGGCTGGAAATTGGGCAAATCAGAAGATGTGTCATCTATCTCAGCAGGCAACACATCGTTTGACTTTTTTCCAGTCAATTTAATACACGTCTCTATTTTTGTTATCGTTTTCTTCAATAAAAAATATTTTAATAAACAAATTTAGCAAACACAGTTGAGTAAATGTCTCGTCTTTTAATATTAAATATCTTGATATATACATGTCTCTTGATTTTTCAAGTTTTATTTTCTGGCATCGCTGATGACTTTTTATTTATTTATTCACACACATAGTTTTGATTTATTTGATTACATATATGTTCAAAAAAAATTATTAGAATTTAAATTTTTTAAACTACAAAAATGCGTTAAAAAACCTATACATATAATTTTTTTATAGGAAATAAAAACACCTAGCCCACGACAGAACACGAGTCACATAATTAGTAAATACTGAACACCATCAATTGCATTACCTCCATTGAATTTCCTCCCAATTGTTGCAACAATTATAAGCATGCAAATAGCTTGAAATGGAATCAAAATGTCAAATACCCCTTATAAAGTAAAATAAAAATGACAAGGTTGACTAAAATTAAAGAACCCATTTTATCAACATCAAAAAAATATGTATTTAACCACTTTCACTTACACAAAATATATTGGCTCCTAATTTAAAGGACATTATTTCCATTAAAAAAATAAATATACTATATGTGTACCGTACACGTGATACAATCATTTTAACTTTAATAACAGCGAATAACAAAATGGAGTACAACATAATATTTGGATATAATTCGTTTATTTAAAGATTAAATCATAATTTTAGAGATTTTAGTGAGAAAATAGACTCAAACATAAGAATAACTTGACAACTGTTTTAATGTCAGTTTATACCATAAATATATTAGTAGGTAAGCTACCACAACAACAAAATACAAACCAATACCAGTTGATGGATGATTCAACATATAGAATGCTCCAATTTTGAGAAGATCTACATAAAAGTTGGCATTTATAAGAACATCTAGAAAGTACATCAGCAGTTAAATAATTAACACAATTAAAAATAAACACAGACAAAAAAAATTGCACACCAAGTTACCAACAACAACCTATAAACTTTTCTTTTACTACTTTTTTTTTTTATATCCTAGACATAACAAAAAAAGGGAGAGAGAGATTGATGTCGGGTGGTTCGAGAGAGAGGGGAGAATGATAAGTTTTTTTTTGTTTGATTTGGGTGAAAGAAAAGTTAATTGAAGTAGTATTTATACTTCGTCAAAACTCTTAAAATCGATGCAAACTTGTGAGTTTGCATTATTTTGTCGAGTTTATTGGAATTGGGTTTGATATTATTAATTTTTGAGTTTTTAATCCAATTTTGCACACTAAATACAAATCAACTTATAAAATCATATGATTTTACTAATAAACTTATAATTTTAATAACCTTGATTGCAATAATTAATAATGTCAAGCATAATCCTACGAAATGATCATATTCATAATCATTCAATCCAATTAAACCAAGTTATAATCACAAACACCTTACTTGATATTAAATGTAGTCGTGATGGTATAACCACACAAATTATAAGAAACTAAACATACGACTTGTTGGATAAATATTTTTTAATATAAAAAATAAAATATATAGGTTTTCTTAATGTTGTTTTATATAAATAAAATATAAATGTAAATCATAAAGCTTATTCATTCATTTAATTCGATAAATTAAAAATTATTTATGCCAATAAATACAAGAAAATACTTGTTAGTGATAATTAAATATTAAACTGAAAAATAGAGAGATAAATATGAGTTAAGATACCTAATATCACAACACAAGTCATGTACCCGTCCGTGTTTGATAATTTTTTTATTAAAATCAATTTTTTAGCTAGTCATACGATAATAAAAATAGATAAATACATAAAAGCGATTGAATAAAATCATTAGAAAAATATTATGCAAGGTTACACTTATTATAAAACAAATGTTACCGTTTTACATGAAAACCAATTAAAAACTATTATATTTAACCAAATACTAAATTGAAAAGTTGAGAAATAAATATAGATGCAGTTGTATGATATCCAAACACAGGTCATAAATTTAAATGTATTGAATAATCTTATTTATTGGAATCAATGTTTTATTTAAGAAAATGAAAATAAAAAAGACACGCATGGAAAAATGATTGAATGAAACTAAAAAAAATAAGCAGTGCTACACAAAAAAATAATACCTCCTGATACCAGAATTTTTTTGAAATCTTATTCATTAACCAGTCAAGAATTAAATCATGTTTTATTAAAAAACATTAATTTTTTTTATTAAATTTAAAAAATACCTATAAAAACACCTTATACACCTTACCAAACCCATTAATGACCTTGAATAATAAAAAAAAAGGCTCAATAACACAAAATCAACTTTAAAATAAATAGAAAATCTTTTAAGCTTACGATAAGAAAAATAAATAACAACTAAGAAAAACTCTTTTTATAAAATTTAACCTGTTGATATTAAAATCAAAATTTTTCATGATTGTAACTAGTGTTAACTTGGATTTTCTCTCTCTTTCACTGAATTCCACTCCTTTTCTTCTATCTCAAACATATAATTGAAAAAAATAATAATAAAGTTTTAGATAATATTGAATTTTTTAAATATCAGGCACCGAAAGTTAATCATTTAAAAAATACTTTTTGCTCCAATCCCAACATTGCAACCTAGTTTTTATGATTTTCTCAACTTGATCTCCTTTCTTTTAATTTTGTCATCAGTTTACGAATCTGAAACAATTGACCTTTTTATCATCTAAATAAAAAAGATGACAATCAAAATTAAAAAAAAAAAATCAACGTGCGAGTCTAATGTGAAATGCGAGAGGGGTTACACTGTACATGGTTAAAGTATTCTCCCCCACGTGGCTTTTTCCTTCAGCTTTTTTCCTATAGCTGCATAATATACAACCTCTCATAAATCTAGAGTAATATTTTTTTTTATTTTTATCATAATTTTTTTTCAATCTTGTCTTTTATATTTTCTTTTCATTTTTATAAAAGGAATTATACAAAATAAATTATGTCTCCACATTTTTGCCCTCAGTTGTTATCATTTATGGATCCATCGATTCCTATATATTCATGTATTTAACTATAAAAAAATATTTAAATAAAAAATTGAAACTTAACCATATTCAAATAATAAAACAAGAAAAGAAAAGGAGATAAAAAAACCCACACATCAAATAATAATATCCACTAAATATTTGACCCGTGTTTCATTAGGGTTAAAAAAAAAATTTCTTAACAAAAAAATTATATATAGACCTTTTTAATATTTTTTTGCATTTAAAAAAATTCTAAGTGAAAAAAACACACACATATAATTAAATAAATTGAAAACTCTACGTGTTAAAAAGTAAAAAAAAACCATAAATGATGATTAAAAATAAAAATAGAAAAAATCAAGACATGTGTAGATTAAGATATTTAATTTCACAAGACATGAAATTTACACGATTGTGTTTGCTAAATTTGTTAATTAAAATAATTTTTTTATTCAATCAAATGATAATAAAAATAAACACACACTAAATTGATTGAATAAAATAAAAGAAAAAATAATAATATGCAAGGCTGCATATATTAAAAATAATTTTTGATTTTTTTTTATTTTAAAAAATAAAATTTATCTATACAAAAGATTAAAAAAATATAGATTAATCAGAAAAACCTCCTAAAAATTAAATGCATAATCAAAAAATAATTATTATTTCAAATAGACTTTATATATAACATAAAAGAGAGAAAAGATATTAATTTAAATATAAATAAAAATAATATTAAGATTAATTTTAAAAATAGAAAAAAAAATATTTTTTTAAAATAAAAATAAAGTGAACAATGTTGTCCACAGTAAAATTTGTAGGATGAACCTCAACCATAAACTCGATTAAATTTAATATTTTTTCCTTTTAAATTTATAACAAATCTAAAAATAAAGTAAATAATATTATTTACAGTAAAATATGAGAGGCGGAATAGTACAACTGCATAATGTTCATTTTCCCTTTAAATTTATACCAAAATCTTTTTAAAAAATAATAATCAGTGTTGTCTATAATAAAATACAAGGGATGAAAAATGTGTTTATATAAAGTACACCTTCCATGTTTAAATTTATTTAAAATGAAGTGAAATAAACTCAACTAAGTTTAATATATATTTTTAAAATTTATAATAACAAAATAAACAATGAATGCACGAGAAAACACGAGTGATAAATAGTACAGCTCCACAATTTTCACCCCCGCTCACTTTTAATTACAAGTAATAAGTAGAAAAATAGAAAAACACTGTGGGGTACACGGTATAGATTATAGGTAATAGCTATACTGTTGTACAAATTTGTCTTTTAATAAAATAGAAACTCTTTTCACACCCTTTCGTTCTCTGAAATTCATCAAACACAAATCGTAATCCCAAGATCACTTAAGAAACCGTTTGGAACGCAGAACATGTTTTCAAAAAAAAATTTTTTTTTTAATTAAAATTTAATATAATTTATATTAAATTATTTTAATATATTTATATAAAAATAATTTTTAAAAAATAAAACAAATATCATTAATATGTATTTCAATCTAAAAAATTATTTTAAAATTAATTACTATCATATTACCAAATATACTTAAAAATTATTAGGAATACATTACAAACAGTATTTCAAAAAAATTTCATTATTTTTATTAAAATTTAATATAATTTATATGATTTGAATCATTTTAATATATTAATATTAAAAATAATTTTTTTAAAATAAAAAATATTATTTATATATATTTTAACACAAAAAAATTATTTTAAAAACAACCTCCAACCAAAATATTCAACAATGAGCAATGCAACAATCATCGACGAAAAGTTAATCCCTCTCTCTCCCGATCAAAAATCAAATTGAATCCTTGGAACTCGAAAAAGAAAGCAAAAATGGTGTTGGCACGGTTAGGAGGAAACATATCCCGAGCAATCCAGCAAATGAGCAACGCAACAATCATCGACGAAAAAGCATTAAACGATTGCTTAAACGAGATCACTCGCGCTCTTCTTCAATCTGATGTTCAATTCAAACTTGTTCGCGACATGCTAATATCAATAAAATCGTTGGGTGGAAACCTGTGCTGGTTTGCGCAGATACGTTTAGAGCTGGTGCGTTTGATCAGTTAAAGCAGAATGCAACTAAAACTAAAATTCCATTCTATGGAAGGTAGTGATTTTAAGCGGAGGAGAATAAATAATGGGTTTTCCATCAATCAATTATTTACTTGTTGTTGTTGATACAGTTATATAGAATCAGATCCTGTGAAAATTGCTGTGGAAGGTGTGGAAAGATTTAAGAAGGAAAATTGTGATCTTATAATTGTGGGTACGAGTGGACAGCATAAACAAGAAGCTGCACTTTTTGAAGAAATCCGTCAAGTTTCTGAAGCAACGGTATGTTATTCTTTTATTATTGGTTTTGCATGCTTCGTTGTTTTTATTATTAATCGTTGATTGTTATTGCAGTAAAATCTGATTCTTTTTCGTATTGTGTCTTCCAGAAACCCGAACTTGTTATATTTGTTACGGATAGCAGTGTCGGTCAAGTTGCATTTGATCAAGCTCAAGCTTTTAAGCAAAGTGTTGCTGTTGGAGCTGTGATTATTACCAAAATGGATGGTCATGCAAAGGGCGGTGGCACGCTTAGTGCGTGAGTATTCTAGAGGTTGCTCTACTGTACCAAAACTTCCTTTTTTTTTAAGCATTTATATTGATTTGTGGTTTACATTCCATGTACAGTGTTGCAGCGACGAAAAATCCTGTCATTTTTTTATTGGTACCGGAGAGCATATGGATGAGTTTGAAGTCTTTGATGTTAAACCTTTTGTTTGTCGCCTTCTAGGTATTCTCGCCTTTGTTTTGATGTTGTTCTGACCTCTGAAATTTATGTGGATGTTTTTGATTCTCATAGTGTTTGCATTGTTATGATCTTCCAGCTAGGTATGGGTGACTGGTCTGAATTCATGGACAAAATTCAGGAGGTTGTTCCTATGGAACAACAGCCCGAGCTTCTGCAAAAGCTGTCAGATGGGAGCTTTACCTTAAGGATTATGTAATAGCAATTCCAGAATCTACTAAAAATGGGTCCCATTGGCCAGGTTCTCTACTAACTATCCTGTTTTGTTGGATCTTCGTAAGAGAGTATAGGGAATTTCTTTTTATATCAGAACTCCCTTGTGACTGTGATAGTAAGTGTGCTACTGTATGGACAGTTGAATAACTTTTGGCCACGCACTTACTTCGAGAAAATCATCTTAGGAGAGTTTTTGTGATTTGTTGTTAATTCCTCACCCCAGTTTTTCTGTCTTCCTTTTTTAGCTTTTTCATGCTTCAGCATGCAGATAGTTGATAATTATTATGCAAGACTTTGTAGTCAGCTTATTAGTAGAGCAAAACTTTTTTTTCCTTTCATTTGAATTAGAAACTGGAGCTGTTGGCATTTGATACATAACAAAAGTACGAGGCGTTTTATTTGTTCATGCACATTGACACCTGCTGGTACTGTTACATATGGCTTTCAAGAGTATAGAAGTTGTACCCCAGCTAGATACGAGAATCTAACACAAGAAACCAGATTCAGCGACAATAGTGATTCTTATTAGTTTGCCTAGTTTAGATACAGGTCCAATTAATTTGTTCCCAGATTATTTTAACATCTTGTTTAACAAGAATACCTCAACAAGTGAAAGAGATGAAAAATGAGAGAAATTGCAAAGAGGACAATGATGCATACGAGAGTGAGAAGAAGATAATGAAAAAGTATGGTAGACAAGGAGAAGATAAGTGGGAAAGTATGGTAGACAAGGAGAAGACAAGTGGGAAAGTATGGTAGACAAAGATAGCTTACAATACTTCCTAATTAACATTTTTCAGTTTCGTGAATTCTTTATTTGGTGACCTGTTTAATTAAAAAAAGTGGGAAAGGTAGTAAACTGTTGCCCTGTCCTTGGTAATAAAATTTTGAGAGTATGATATTAGTCTTTCCATCTTGGCTGAATTTTTTTATATATATTCTCCCTTTACCATTCTTCTCCTTCCCTATTGAGTTGTGACTTTCAGTTTAATAGTGTTCAGGACACCTTTTTTAGGTATTTTCAATGCTTCCTGGATTTAGTGGTGAATTAATGCCAAAAGGTCATGAAAAGGCATGCCAGGTGAAGATTAAGTGATACATGACCATGAAGGATTCAATGACCAATGACGGTGAGAAGTGCTATTTGATATATTCACATTTCACATTTAGCTCATTGCTTTACATCTTGGATATGCACAACACATTTTCTTGAATGAATATATATTGGGTACTTTGGCTGATCACTATTTGTTGCTGATGTGTTGCAGAGTTGGATAGCTTGAATCCAAAGCTCGTGAATGAATCACAAATGATGAGGATAGCACGGGGTGCTGGCCGTCCAATTAGAGATGTGATGGAAATGTGGGAAGAGTACACTTGCTAAGGTCTGGAGCGAAATGAAGGGGCTTAAGATTCCAGAGAAGGGTGAGATGAGTTCCCTGTCTAGAAATATGAATGCACAGCACATGAACAAAGTCCTCCCTCTACAGATGCTGAAGCAGCTTGGTGGCATGGGTGGCTTGCAAAACTTAATGAAACAAATGGGTTCGGCAAAAGACATGACGGGCATGTTTGGAGGCGGGGACAAGTAAATGCATGATTGCCAACTGCAAGTTGAAATGAATTCCCATGACTATAACCTTGGCCTGTCAGGAGGATGGCAAGGCAGAGTGTTACATATGCAAGCAATGCTTCTAACAGTTTTGCAGGTACTTATTCATGAAGGATAATGCATTTGACTTGGTTTTGTTTTTTCTCCTGCTGATATAGAGAGGCTGTTCTGTAGCACCTTCTTTTCCAGTTTAGTTTGCCTGTTTTGTGTATTTATTTTACATTGTTTGATCACCTTTCTAACAGATATGTTACCGAGAATTTTGCATTTGTCACTTCATCTCCAAATCTGCGTGGGATCTTTGCACGAATCTGCAGGCTATTAGATCTTAGTCAGTTTAATGACTAATGGGGTGACTACTGACTAGTAATCTTTCATGGCCTATAAATAAGGGCCGAATGCTATCTTCCAATATATGTGAAACAGTGTCTAGAAGGCTGGAGAGTCCGTATTTAGAAAAAGAAAAAGATTTTTTTTAAAAATATTTTCTTTTCCAAGAAAAAAAACATTTTAAAAAGCAATTATTATTACAAAATCAAGATTGAATTTTTTTTGGTGGTCTTTTGTTTTAGAAGAGACACCTTACTGCATTATGTGAAAATCCAAAAAGGGCAAATCACCCCCGCAGTTTAAAACACTATGCCTGCAAGTTATAATTCTTCAATGCTAGAGGTATTAGGTGTGGACGCTATCTACCTCCAGATTGCTTGAGACTTTTTCAGTGATTCTGCTAGCAACCACCCAAAAATTGATTAGATTGCGACTCTTTTTTTTTTTTACTGTCAGGCAACGCTCAAAAAGTATAATTTGAGCTCGGCAAAGTTAACCATCAATGTTTAAGATTTCTTGCAAATGTTCCTAAGATGTTTATATTCATGGCAATCCAATGACTTTCGGCCTCAATTAGTCAATGTACCATAACGATCGCATGAGAATCTGAACATTTAATGGCAGTGAAAATACCCTTTATGCAAGAACTGTTATTATTAAATTAAAAAAAAAAGATGCACTTATGTTTTACTGTTGATCAAGACTAATTATACTACGAATTACTGAAATGTAATGTTTTTGTTCTCCATGGAAAAAAAAAAAAAACCAATGAACGGATTAATTACGGGGAAAAGTGGTTTTTTCACTGAGCTGCGTTTGGAATTATTAAAATTAATCGGGGTTAAATTGGTATTTTTACTTTTTTAAAAATTAAAATAATTTAATTATCTTTAAAAATAAAAAATTTTAAACTAGAGCCCAAAAATTCTTCAGTCTATTCACTTTTTTCAAAACAATAAAATTACTAAATTACCTTTAAAAATTACCAAACTTGCTTTCATGAGGTTTTTTATATTTTCACTTCTTTTTTTTTTATATTCAAGCAAATTGAGAGAGAATTTGATGTTTTAAAAAATATAAATATTATTAAAAAAAATAATTAACACGTGCATTACACGCAATAACACGCGGGTTGTGACCACTCACTTTTGGTTGAGCGTGTGGCGTTGCTTGATTGCCAAACACCGACTTCCAGTATGACATTTGAATCTTCTTGGAAGCTCTCTATTCATGGGCGGCGCGTGTTGGAACAAATCTCTAATTTTGTGTTTATGAATTTTTCTTTCCCCTTTCTTTTTTATCTCCATCTTGATTTTCATGCCCTCTAATTTTTTAAAGTAGCTCTTCAAATTACTTTTTCTTCATATTAGATCAATGTTTTTTTTATTATTATTTATTTTATTTTAAATAATTTATAAAATTGAATTTTTTTCAATTTTTTCATCTATCACATTTGGTCCTTATTCTTTTAAATGTTATTTTTTATTTTTTAAATCTTAATCTTTTTCTTAATTTTTTTATTTTCAATTTTGTCCCTTATTATTTGATTTCATTTAATTTCTATACTAAATTTGGTTCACATTATTTTAATTGCTATTTTTTTAATTTATTTTATTTTTCAATTTTGTCCCTCATTGTTTCATTTCATTGATTTGTATACCATATTTGATCTCCATTATTTTAATTGCTATTTGTTTTTATTTTTAATTTTGAATGATTGAGAATTTTGCTTTTTGATTTTTTCAGGTTTATCTTTTATGAGATAACCGGTCTCGTGAACAAGTCACGAGTTTTGAAAATTAGCTCGAATTAACTTTGGTTTTTTTTTTCTAGATTTTTTTTAATTTCATTTTTTGACATTAAATTATTGGGTCTTCAACTTTTTGATTTTTTTTTCTATGCAGTTATCCTGATTTTATATCCTGGATCACAAGTTAGTCAAATTAACCCAGGTCAACTTAGGTTTTTTTATGTTTTTTTCTTTTCAGTTTGACTTTTCATTATTTAGTTTGCTTTGAGAGTTGACCTCCATTGTTTTATTCAGCTTTTTTTGTGTAGGGTTATCATGACCTCACAAGCAAACCGCGAGTTTAGCATGCTAACCAGAATTATATTTTTTTGTTCTTTTTTGAAATTGATTTTTTTTCTAATTCATTGATTTGCTAGTAATTAAGCTTCAAGTTTTTTTTTTGTAAATTTATCTCATTCTCATTTAATTTTTGCTGTGTTATCAAATAATATTGTTGATACTTTTTAAGAATATTTTGAGAATATTTTTTTTATAATATTAATAAACATTTATTTTTTTATTAGTCATTGCTTATTTTATTTTCTTAGTATTATTTTTTTTATAATCAGATTATTAAATTATCTAAGTTTATTAAATGTATTTAAATTAATGATCCAGCCCAATTTTTTATTTTTTAGTTTGCTTTTTTACAAACATTATAGTCACTTGGAGTTAAAAAAATCCGACCGTGTCTTGACTACGTGCAATCAGTTTTCAAAAAGTGTTGGCCCTTGTTTATGGCTCAAAGTGAGACACCTGAACATGCCGGCATAGTCTCGCGGATGACTAGAGGACAAGTAGCAACAACATG
>Ga0325414_1006386_pt1 | contig 12494 bp, 6 predicted proteins | sample PopdelMetagenome_8_FD_206183 | JGI IMG/M metagenome (GOLD analysis project Ga0325414, IMG submission 206183) | Populus deltoides microbial communities from Bellville, Georgia, United States - Leaf-PdKOR-R3 | ecosystem: Host-associated > Plants > Phyllosphere > Phylloplane/Leaf | place: USA... | reverse complement strand
ATATATATAACATCTCCATTTTTATAAATTATTTATACAAATATAACTGATTTATATAAGATATAAGAGAAAAACAATTGGAGACAAATAAAACTAATCTTTTCAAAGCATTCTAAAACTAAAAAAAATATTAAAAAATAATCACTATTTTAATAATAAATCTAAGCCAAATAGTTTTAAAAAATAAAAATAAGGGTATTAGTCAATATTTAAATAGTAAAAATTAATAAAATTAATAAAATAAAACGATTAGGTATAATTGGTCTGACATACCAGACTCATGTCTAGCTTCTTATAAAAAATATCAAATACACCTGGGCTTGGAAGCTCGAGCTTGACTTTTTTTTTCTTTTTCAAGAGCGGACTTCACCCTCTCTAGTTTTGTTTTTTAATCAAGCGATCTATTACAACCTATTTTGTTTCTTTGTCATCTTTGGTAATCAAAAAATCATGGTTCAAGTTTTAAAACCCCTCAACCTCATTTTTTAGCTTGTTTTCATCTTAAACACACTATATAAAATTTGATAAACAAATTGCCAACCTCAAAACACCCCAAAACACCTAAAAATAAAAATCATACGGATTAAATAAAACAAAATGGACCATAATCTATTTTTTAAAGGAAAAGACCACCTACATTTAACTCTTATTGAGAAGATAGACTTATCGATACAAACAAAAAGATTGGCTTTTTTTGTGGCTAAAATGTAGTCATCCAATTATTTTCTACTTTCTCTAATTTTTTAATATCCTAGAACTAAAATAAAAAAAAATAAAATTTGGGATCAAAATGTACAATACTAAAATAAAAGGAATCAAACAACTATTTTGATAAAAACTGTAAGTATTAAATTGAATTTTTTATGCCAATATCTAAATGTGGTCTTTTTTATTTTCTTTTATTAACTTCGGTCCATTTTTTTTTTAAATTTTGATCCTTAACTACAAATCAATTTTCAAAACCAGGATTCAATCCACCACTATAATATACCTCAATACTTTGTATATGTTAGATAATACAAATTAAAAATAAATCTCAATATATAAAACTATGCAAATACAATTTAAGATGATGAAATTTTGATTAATTTATTAAAAATTTTATTTTGAATTCTTTTTTTATATAGATTTTTATAGAGAATTTAAAGTGAGATGAAAAATTGAGAAAAGATTCTTATTTGTATAAGATATAAGAGCAATAACAATATATATTTATAATTGATATCAAAATAAAATTAAAGTAGATGTAACATTTTAAGTTGATGAATATTGAAATGAGACATGCACCTCAATGAATAAAACTAAGTATTTCATTCAAAATAAATTGTTATTTTAACTAATTAGTTTTAGTTATTACTATAAAATAAATTCAGACAGTGATAGTTTAATTAACATATAACCATAAAAACTTATTTTCTATATTTAAAACTCACTTAAAAATAAGTATCTTCATTTTTAAATCCACACACACAAAGGAAAGTTCGAGAAACACCTCATCTCTCTTAAAATATATCTCTAAAATCTATTTTTAAGTTTTTTCCAATTTTTTCTTTACATTATTTATAACTTTTATATCGATAAATATTATTTTAAGCACTGCAACTATAACCATGAAAGCTCTAAGAAAAGTTAAGAGAGAACTATAATCAGTGTCAAGCATTTTATTTTTATTTTTATTTTGTTTGGGTGTTTAAATTTTTTTATTTTATTTATTTGAGTAATGAGATTTTGATTTTTCTCTCTCTTCTATTTAAGTGTTTTTTTTCTCTACTGACATGGATGGTATCAATTGACACGTGACCATTTTGTACTAACATGTGGCAAAAATAGATCCGTTTGATGAAATTAGAGAAAACTGCAAATTTAGTGTCCAATCTTTGATTTTTATTATGTTTGAGTCCCTATTCTTTTATTCTACATATTTGAGTGATCAACATTTCAATCGGTCAGTCAAATTAAAATAACTATTTAAGATAGAAAATATCATTTCTATATTTCTTTGTAGAAAAAGCAAAAGTAAATAAAAATAAGCATTCAAATATATATTTTTTAACCACTTAAATAGATAATACGTGTACATTATTAGTATTTAACAATCTCAGGTGATGAAATGCATTCAAATAAAAATTAACCACTTAAATAGATAAAATAAAAATCAAACATTTATTTAAATAAAATATAAATAAAAGAGTTGTTCACTAGAATTTATAGTTTCTCGCAAAATATCCATAAATCTCAAAACCTTTTTGTATCAAAATTATACAAAATATATTTTAAAACTATTAATTTAATATATATATTTTTTCTAAACTAAGTGGGCACGAAATATTAGATTGATAGGAAATAAGTTGTATGGAAAACATTTTCCACGCACAAAAACCCAATTTATGTGAAGTGGGATCCATGCATGGGCCATGCGCGTTCTTTGGCTGGCAACCATGTGATATTTTAAGAGGTAACTGAACGTACTGGCTACTGGTTGTCACCCTTTTTCTCTCCTGTTCAAATAGTGTATACCACCGGTTATTTTTTAAGATATTTTTTATTTATAAATATATTAAAATAATATTTTTTATCTTTAAAAATTATTTTTGGTATTAACATATAAAAAAAATTAATTTGAAATTAAAAAAAATCTTAAAATTTAATTAAATGATGTTAGGACCACCCGGCCAAACATAGCTGAATCTACCATCCTCTCTCTCCCTTTTCTCTCCTTCACTCATGAATTATGACCGGTTACCGTCAAAAAGCTTGAGGAGCAGTCACTCTTACACAATTATACTCATTTCTCGACACAGCCCAAAAAAACCACCACTAAAATTAAAGTGAACTGAAATAGAGCCGTTTCTCTCTGTCCAAAAAACACCCACAAAATCTCTCTCTCTCTAGTTCCTTCTCTTCCTTTTCCCTGTCCTGCCCTGTAATGTAAACCATAACAAACTACAAAATTACGTTCTAAATTTTCTTTTGTTCTAAAACATCGAAAGTTGTTTAAAGGATGGCTTTGCGTAGCAAGTTTTTAGCTTTGTTTCTTATCCACATTTGCTTGCTTTTGAGCTTGTGTTTAGCTGCAGATCCTTTTGTTAGTTATGACTTTGAAGTCTCCTACATCACTGCTTCTCCTCTTGGTGTGCCTCAACAGGTTGGTTCTTTAGATCTCTCTCCCTCTGCTTTCTCCTTTTGTCAACTTTTTTACTCTACTTTCAGTGGATCTTTTCATATGGGTGTACTTAATTTTGATTTTTGACAAACGGCTTTGCTTTAGTTTCTATCTTTAGCTTCAGATCTGCTAAGTTTTGCTTAGGAAATGGCAACCTGAAGTTAATGCTGTAGATTTAGCTAGTAGAATAAAATGAGCTTGTGAGTCATGCTGCGATGGTGTTACTTTGCATTTGCTTTGCAGGTTATTGCTATAAATGGAAAGTTTCCTGGTCCTACTATCAATGTGACCACTAACAACAATGTTGCTATCAATGTCAAGAACAAATTGGATGAGAATCTCCTTATGCATTGGTATTTTTCTTTCCTTGCTGCATTTTTGCTACTAATTTTGAATTAAACTGTGAATTGTAGTGCCATAGTGTTAAAGTTTGGTTCTTTGCTAGTGAACAGTGAAATTACGTGGCGATTTAGAGTATAAACGGTGACATGTACCTCTTTTACTGACTGGAATTTGATGGTGGATGTTATAGGTCTGGAATTCAACAAAGGAGAAGTTCATGGCAAGATGGGGTTCTTGGTACTAACTGTCCAATTCCCCCAAAGTGGAACTGGACTTACCAGTTTCAGGTTAAAGATCAGATAGGGAGTTTCTTTTACTTCCCTACTCTCCATATGCAGAGAGCTTCTGGTGGATTTGGCAGCTTTGTTATAAACAACCGGGCTATTATTCCAATTCCTTTTGATACTCCACATGGGGACATTGTCATTTTGATTGGTGATTGGTACAAAAGGAACCACACGGTTAGTATTTGTTAAAATGTTGAACTTTAATAGTCAGGTTGCTGATGGGAGTCTGGTTTACAATTTTGATGCTGATTTAATTTTGGATTGAAGGCTTTGAGGAAGGCTCTTGATGCTGGGAAAGATCTAGGGATGCCAGATGGGGTTCTTATTAATGGCAAAGGCCCTTACCAATATAACACAACACTTGTCCCTGATGGCATTGACTATGAAACCATTGAAGTTCAACCAGGTGATTAGTTTTCATTTGTTATATTGACATAGATCCTAATAACTGCTCCCCCTTGCTACTAAATGGAATTGCTTCTTCCCCCTGTTAGAATTTCTTCCCGAGTAATGCATTGCAGCAGCTCTTTAACCTTCCAAAATTAGTTAATGATCGCTAGACACAAACCATATACCCTTTCTTCATGGGTATTATTGTGAGACAATTCGAGGGGTAGAGCGATGACAGGGGATGGAAGAAATACCAATAATATAGATGGGACTCTCTTTGTGAATTTGGTAAATTAGTCATTTTACACTCTGTCATTGGCCTCCAGATTTTAATGGAACAAATTTGTTTTTTAAATGATTGACCTGTTCAAGAAATAGGGTAGTTTCAAAAGATTTGTAGATATGCTCTTGTGTTAATTGCCTATCGATGCATCATGTTAGAATGAAACTTCCTTGTACTGGTGTTGTACTGTATTGCTTATGATGGAGTTCCTAAAGATCAAGCTCACTCTTCTAAATAATTGATGTTGCTATATTGTACAGGGAAAACCTATCGCATCCGTGTGCACAATGTTGGAACTTCAACTAGTTTGAATTTCAGGATCCAGAACCACAATCTGCTTTTAGCTGAGTCAGAGGGATCATATACAGTGCAACAAAATTATACTAGCTTAGATATACATGTAGGACAATCTTATTCTTTTTTGGTGACAATGGATCAGAACGCAAGTGCTGATTACTACATTGTAGCTAGTGCAAGGTTTGTGAATGAATCGCAGTGGAAAAGGGTTACTGGTGTTGCAATCTTGCATTACACAAATTCCAAGGGGAAGGCAAAGGGTCCCCTTCCAGAGGCACCTAATGATGAGTTTGACAAAACCTTCTCAATGAACCAAGCAAGATCCATCAGGTTGGCTTCTATGGTGGTTAAAATGCCTTACTGCATTGTTTAGCAATTCTGAACTTATGAGTGCTCTGATTAATAATTTCATCTTTCCCTATAAATACAAAAGGAACTGGGATTTGAGAAAAAAGTACTGTGCGCTTCAAAATTTTGAAAAATTAGGACCTTAAATAAGCTACTTATTATTCCTTGCTGCTCCAAAGGAAAATATTGTATTATAACCTTGCAATCAAATTTTAACGGAATTGCATTTCTGTATTAGAGAATTTCACATTATTATAAACTTTGCTCGTTATAATTCACTGTGAGGATTCTACGGTCAAACTGTGCAGATGGAATGTTTCTGCAAGTGGTGCACGGCCCAACCCTCAAGGCTCATTCAGATATGGCTCAATCAATGTGACCGACATTTACGTGTTGAAAAATAAGCCTCTGGTAACAATTAATGGGAAAAGACGAGCAACTCTCAGTGGGATATCATTTGTCAATCCTACTACTCCAATCAGGCTTGCAGATCAGTTCAAAGTGAAGGGTGCGTATAAGCTTGATTTCCCTGAGACGCCCCTTAGAGGACCACCTAAAATGGCAACATCAGTGATCAATGGAACATACAGGGGATTTATGGAAGTCATTCTGCAGAACAATGACACCAAGATGCATAGCTATCACCTAAGTGGATATGCGGTTTTTGTTGTGGGGTAGGAATTCATTTCCATCCTCAAACACTTCATTACATTCATCAATGTGTATAAAGGGTTTTGAGAAAGTAGATTCAGTCACAAGCGCTTCATTGATTTATTTCAGGATGGATTATGGTGAATGGACAGAGAACAGCAGGGGCACATATAATAAGTGGGATGGCATTGCACGCTCCACAGTCCAGGTATGTTGTTGAAAGATTTTTATATACATTCAGTGTCACTGAAAATCCTGATTGTCACAGTTCGTAGTCATCATTTTTTCCTCTCCTGTAAAGTTTTTCTAGCTATTTTTTCACATTTTTTAATAAAGAGATTGGGTACACTGAAAAAGAAAAGATCAGGTTAAACTAGCTGCTTGCTAGTCATTAACTGGTGTTAATACCGACGTGGCAACACCTATAACATGCTAGTTAATAGCGCAGGCTATCCATATAGTTATTTTGTTTCTTGTTTGCAACTTGATTATAGTCTCCTATTCTGTACAGGCTTATCCTGGAGCTTGGACGGCAATTTTGGTTTCACTTGACAATGTTGGAGTGTGGAACCTCAGAACAGAAAACCTTGACTCCTGGTATCTTGGCCAGGAAACGTATATCAGAATTGTCAATCCAGAGGAGACTAACAAAACCGAGTTGCCCATTCCAGACAATGCCCTCTTTTGTGGTGAACTTAGCAAATTGCAGAAGTATAGACCATTGCCCGTTTAATTTTAACATTCTTCAAAGTCATCTCATAGGTGTGACATGATTCTCATAGTACGTTTTCTTTCTTTCAGGCCAGAAGATATTTCTTTTGCAGTATCAATCACAAGTAACAGATCAAAGCTATTGTTCATGCTGCTGATGGCTGTCTGTGCTTTGATGTCCGTTTTTGGTTGATGTTCCCCTGTGATAACTTGCCTTTTGTCATTGCTTGTTCGAGCTTGTCTTCTTAGAACAGTTTGTGGTTGTGAGTGCTTAGTCGTGTAATTCTAGTTCTGTTGATAATTTTCGGTGATTTTGACATGTATTTTAGTCTCCTCCCTGGGTTTTTTGGTATAATTTATTGGGATTATCATTCTTTTAATACCTGTAAGTTATGCACTGATGGCAATATCAAGTATTGAATACAGTTTTACTTCTCACGATGCTGTTTTGCGTGCTTTTCCTCTATTGAAGCATGAGGTATACAACTTTTTTTACTTTCCAGCTGTTGAGTTTTGATGAATCATCCATACTAGAAAAACCAGGCATTTTTCCTTCAAAATGTCCATGCTTTTGAGGTTTGATACGCAGGGCTCCAGTGCTGGACAGCGATCTATCGAGGTAAAATTTTATCCTCGTATGCCTGAGATCTAAGTAAATCACACGGAGCATTTATACTTGAAAGTGACAATTAACGTAGAAACTGTAATACATTGAGGCCATACAAATGGTAGAATTTGGAAACATCTTTCTTTTAGATTCTCCGTGTGGTCCCTTGTAACACATGGTCGGGTGCTGCCACCCTAGCTGGATCATGTCTATTTGCCCCCTTTTTGGGAGAGGCACCATTGTGTAGAATAACTCCCTGTATGTTATTGCGTGAGAACATCCCCTTTTTTTATTGCTTAACTTGATCAGTCGAGACGGCTCATAAATATCCTTGACAAAACAGAACAAGAACATCAGCTGCCATTCCTTGTACCTCATGAAGTCATCCTTTTACCTCATTAAGTTGATGACGAAAGAATTCAAATTTACCATTACCTAAGCTATTTGTGAATAAGTCTGCAATTTGATTGTCTGTTTTGATCAATCTTAACTTAATTTGTTGCTGCCACATCTTTTCTATGATAAAATCATAGTGCACTTTCACATGTTTAATTCTTGAATGAAAACCTATATTCGCTGCCAAACAAAATGCTGACTAATTACCACAACACAACAAAACTGTATATAATCTACTCGTTGATGTAGATTAATCATCAATTGTATCAACCATGCACTCTCTTGAGTTGCCATTGTTGTTGTTCGGCGGCGTTCTACCTCTATTGTTTGAAGAATTTATGCCACGTCATCCCCAGTGATGCTTAAATCATCAGCTCCGATAGCTAACTTTCTTCCATCAATTTTTACAAACATGCTGAAATCTACAGGTGGCACTAAATAACCTTATAAAAATTCAGCAATCTTACCATTTCAAGCTCTTAGTACTTGTTTTAATTCGTAGACTTTCTCGGCTTACACATATTTGTGATGATCTTGATTCTGAAAACCTACTAGTTGGTTCATTTAGAATTTTTAATCTAACTCTCCGTGAAAAAATGCATTCTTCAGATCAATTTTCCATAGTCTAAGGTATTTGTTGACTGTAAGTCAAATTTGATCAATAATCCTGAATTCTACATGATTTTCTGATCTAAAACTATGATTTTTTTAAAAAAATCTGAGACAATCAAACTAAAAAATTTTCACCATCCATACCCAATGTGCAGGTGCACATATTTGCATTCATACACATACTTTTATTTATTGTAAATAACATATATACATTCCGCAAGTTGAAATATAGGTTTCCAAAGAGCTCCAATCCATAAAGTCTACAACACCCGATTTCGACTGACAAATAAAAAAGATGAAGAGCGTGCTCATTGTGATGCTCATTTCCAAAAAGAGTTGGAGTCTCTGAAAGTTAGCATGACTCGCCTCACTAACTTACTCGAGTAAGCACTTAGAAATGATTATGACGAAGGTTCTTCCAATCGACCCATCACCTTTGTTCAGGCCCCGAAAAAGCTCAGCTTGAAGAAAGAATGGTCAAACATGGTCAGGAGCCCTACCACCATCCAACATTTGTGCAGTCAACAACATCGACACCAACGCCTACAGTTATAGATGCATTTGATATCGAGTCCCACAAAACAAAGTTCTACCGTAGTTTTTTGTCCATACTGTCAATAAAACCCATGCAAGAGTACCAGAGTTGGAAAATAAAGCCTGCCCCTATTGTATTCAAAATAATTGTCTCTGTCTGATCTTACTTATAGAATTATTTTGATTCTATCATGTTTCAACCTGTTTTAGTTTTGTTAGTAATCTGACTCATAATACCACAAGATTTTCTTTGACAAATGTGCATTCCTTTTTAATAAAATCATATGTTTTCATATGTTTATAATGTGCATTTATTTTTGTTATTGTTTCATTCAAATAACACATATACCTGAATGCACTCTTTACTCACAAAACCAATTTTATACATAATTTATGATGTATATATTTACCATATTTTTAAATATAAATATACAGTGATGTGCTGAACAAGTACAAACATTGGAGGCTACGAGTTTATTTGGTATTGTGGTAGTAATTGTTTTTTAAAGTGTTTTTTATATGAAAATTCATTGAAATAATATTTTTTTATTTTTAATATTTATTTTTGATATTAACACATCAAAACTATTTAAAATCATCAAAAAATTTAATTTAAAGCAAGTAAAAAAATCAATTTAAATTTTTTTTTAAAAAAAGGACATATAGGCTCTTCATGCATAATTGGTTCCCCCTAACTATAGTCCTTTTTGATACAGCATACGTAACTCTTATAAGGGCACCTCTCTCAAGTCTTGATCTATGATGAAGCCATCTCGATGTGGCATTGAGGCCAAAACCTGAGCAACATAAAGGCCTATTAGAAACTGACCAACAAATTTGATTTTAGTAAATTCTATTTTAGTTACAAACGTTTAAAAGGGTTTGTCAGGGTTATGTATTAATGAATTGGGCTTCGTAATCACCATCTATTATGTTTTTCTATTCCGAACCCCGGCCATAAAGAGTTTTACGATCTTTTGAACAAAATAACAATAATAACAACAATAACAATTAATTTGTAAATTAAGGCAACATTTAGATTTAGAAAAAAATTATGTAATTCTTACACTTCACTACGGGTTGAATCAAAAATAGTATCTAGACTATAGAGAACTTTTTGGTAAACATTAAACCTAATTTAGTAGATCAAATTTAAAAACTCTCAGCTTAACTATTTGTCTAGCCTGAATTTCAAATTAAATCGTATACAAGTTGCCATGAAGTGATCTTGTTGAGCTAACAAGTTTAAAGGAAAAAAATCAAAGATAAAAAAAAAACAACTCAGGTTAACTCGAGTTAATCTACCAAACTCATGACCTAAGTTATGGATTTCACTAGGTTTAATTGATTTTTTTTGTTTTATTATATGATAAAAAATGAAAAAAAATATTTAAAACTAAACAAATATTGAAGGATAAAATAAAATAAAATAAAATAAAAACTCAACATTAAAAGATTATATAGGAAAAAAATCAAAGGAAAAAAAGGAAAAAAAAAAAAACAGGCACACGGGCCTTGTTTATTATTTTTAAAGGGGCACCCCTATTTTTTTTTTTAATAAAAACCCAACAATAGGTGACACCTCGCTTACTACTATCCAAATCCAACCACACTAAGGTGGCTAGAAATTAAGAGGATTTGAATTGAAAATGAAAATTTATTTTCAATCCATTTTTACTGAAAGCAGCTGATAAACACCATACAAATAACCTAAAATATTTTATCAACTCATATATATAATTCACAACAATTGAACTTCTTTCATTTAGTGAGATTTTTTGACATAAAAAACAAGTTTCATTGCCGAAAAGAGATCAAACCAGTCACTTTCTCTTTCCTCACTGTTTTTAAACAAGTTTATCTTTTCTTTTTCGAACTCGAGAGCTAAAAAATAAAGTAAATAAATTTTTGGATAAAAATAAAAATTGTCGGGTTTGCCATATATTTTATCTATTTTTATATTTTAAGCCTCTATCTTTTAATTTTGTATTTTAACCATAATTCCAAGCTTAATATTTTCCAATTAGGCTATTAAAGGATTTGGTTGAAAGAAAAAAAAAATCAGTTATTTCACTATTGATGTGAACATAAAAATTCCCCCATATTTATTTTATTTTAGCTGTTTTGTTAATAGGTACTTTGTGTTGAATAATAGCACTGGTATTATTAAAAAAAAAAAAAGTCGTTGGTATTCCCACGAGAAGAACTAATTATTTAGGATGAAATTATATTTCACAACGAATATCAACGCCAAGGAGTCCTGAAGTTAATTGCTATTATTCTATTCTTTCTTTCGTTTAATATATATATCTCAAGTAAGATTAAATCGTTAATTTTTGTATTTAATTTTTTTTTTTGTGTTGGCTTCTATCCTGATCCTAAATTTACATCTCAGCATCAAATAAAAAACCTATATAAAAAAATTAACTAAATTGTCACCATTTTTTTTAATTTCTCACAAATAGTGTTATGTTATTCTAGATAATTAATGTTTTTTTTTTCTTTCCCATGTCTTGCTGCTTGATTCATGGACGATCTATCTCAACCATGCTCAATTGATAAGTTGGGATGAGTGTACAAAAACTCACTTAAAAGACACCCAAAGAGAAACCAGAAACACCGAGCAAGACTACTCTGGAACAGAGTCAAAGAACAAAAGCAAAGACACATAAAAAGAAGATATGCAAACTCACAGAACCAGCCCAGCTAGCTTGTAATGATGAAAGAAATCTCTTGAAAGAAAAAACCAGAAGAAAAACCATTGCTGAAATCACCAAGATTTCACTTATACTTCAGCAAGTAGCATATAAAATCTCTTGTTTAATTTCAGTCTTTCTATAAATAATCATTAATCAGTACTGTGAATTACATTGATTGCCATTGCTCGTAGGTGAATCGTTTGCCATTAACTAGAGCCTCTAGTTTCCAATATTCTGGATAAATTATGAAATGTAATCTGGAATGGATGGATTGACTTTCAATCCTTCATGTAACTCAGCAATCAGACGTCATTCAACGATCGATTTGAAGAAAAAAAGTGTTTAGATAATTAAATTTTAGAATATTGTAGTGTAATACAATAAAATGTATTATACATAGCTATCATTTTTCCTCTGCAATCTGCCGAACACATCATAAGCGGAAGTATGGAAGAGTAGGATCTAATTAGTGTTTGTGAGTGAACAAACAAATCAATTAATCTAGAAGAACTACACCAAAATGCAGGCTTATTAAATGACAAATTGTTGGATAATTTACTTGATCTAGACCAAAAAGGAAACATTCTAGGGGGATTACTGTTAATACTAGAAGGCGCGCGTGTGAAAGAATGAAAAGAAAGAGAAAAAGAAAAAACAAGAAACTTACAGTAGTGACCATCAGATTTCTCGATGAATTAACTAGATGTTATATAGTTCTTGAAAAATGTTAAAGATAGAGGAAAGCTGCAAGCAAAATAAACATAGAACATCTAAAATGCTAGGAACATCAGATGTCTACATTAATTAGAAGAGCTTGTAGCAGATGGGTAATGAAGTAATTAGACTAGTTAAAGTACTTGACAAACGTCTTAACCTTAAAATCTTTCTCCAACTACTAAGATTAGAAGCTAAAATTAACAAGATGAGAAGTACGTAGCAGCTCCACTTCTTAGTAATTAAGGGGTAGTGACACCAACATTAGAAGAAGCAAAAAACCCATCGTTGATCATAACATCTTCTCCTTCCTACACCAATCCAGATTCAGAAAGCAACGTTAGTGTCTTTGATTTATGTACAAATTCATCTGTGTGCAAGATGAAGATCCATTGTGCAAGCCTGCAACAGACAAGGAGTGTGCATAGGTTACCTGTTGGCGCACGTTATTCTTCTTCAT
>Ga0325414_1006385_pt1 | contig 12498 bp, 11 predicted proteins | sample PopdelMetagenome_8_FD_206183 | JGI IMG/M metagenome (GOLD analysis project Ga0325414, IMG submission 206183) | Populus deltoides microbial communities from Bellville, Georgia, United States - Leaf-PdKOR-R3 | ecosystem: Host-associated > Plants > Phyllosphere > Phylloplane/Leaf | place: USA... | reverse complement strand
ACCAATGACAGCCTAAAATTATGATCAAAGAAAGCAGATGGCAAAAACTAAAAAAACTAAAACAATTTTTTGTTTGAAAAGGAAATTGCCATATGTAACAAGAAGGAAAGAGAGAGTTTCGAGCATGTTTTCTATTGGTTATTGGGCTAGGGCTGGTCCACCTATGATGGATGGGCCTGGTCTAAGTTATTAGAGGAGTTACTAAAGGAAGTAATCGTCTCCTCTAATCATATATAAAGGGACATAACCCATATGAAATGATAACTTTTCATTATTTAAAAGAACATAGTTCTCTCTTTCTCTTCTCCCATCTTGACTTTCTGCATTGACTTGACAAGATTTACAAAGACGTTCGTACTGTGGAATATCATTTTGGTTCTAGTAATTAAAGTGGTACTGAAGTAATTGATCAAAGAATAAGAAAGCGAATTCTCACAAGTAAGTTTTCCTTTTTGATCTACATTGGTATTAGAGCCATGGTTTTTAATATTGCTTTTATGCAGTATATCTATTATTATATGAACGATAGATATAAATTTTGTGTTAAAAGAAAACTTCTATTGAGAATTTTGAATTTACAAAATTTTATAAAGTAATTTAGTTTTGAATTTTTCTTTTCATAATTAATTAGAAAAGACTTTTTGCATGACAGTTAATAATTTTACTATCAATTTATGTGTAAATTGATGATGGAAATAGAGATTAAAAACTGTCATTACCATTTTCAATTGACAGTAGCCAATTGGATTTTAACAATTAATTAATTGTCAATTTTTTTTAAAAAAAATAATCACCTGAAAAAACATGTAACTGTCATTGGACGGTTAATATTATTATTGGGGTAGTCAATTGGGACTGCCAAGTGACAGTTAATTAACTGCCATTTGACAGTTATTAATAATAATAAAAAAAATAAAAAACCGAATGAACACATCTATTCAAAGATGTGTTCAAGTTAAGGTTAAACACATCTTTTAAAAGATGCATACATATATTAACTGCCATTCGAATGGCAGTTAATATATATTAACATTGTTAATATATAAACACATCTTTTAAAAGATGTGTGGCACTTAGTATATATTAATAATTATTAATGTATATTAATATTAAAAATAATATTAAGACAATTAATATTTTTTTTATTAATATAAATTGTCAAATTGTGGAGCAATTTATTTAATGTTAAAATAAATTGCTTAATTTCGGTATTTGTTTTTTAACATATATAATGATATATGCTTTAATTAAATATTAAGTATAACATTTATGTGCTTTTTGGAATATTTTGTTATAGTGGATAGACAATAACAAATTGATCATTTATTGGGATATGCCTTTAATCCTATTCACAAAATTCAAGAGCACATTGATTACATGTATCATTGGATGATTAGACTGGCTATGAGTGGTGTTTATGAATTCTACATGGAACATCAAATGTTAATCGTTCTCAATTCTCTACCTGAGGAATGGATGCCGGTGCGACTATCGTTGGAATATAGGCTAGAATCCTTAGATTTCAACAACCTCGCAGATGAAATGTTGCTTAAGAGGGAACGTCAGTATGCCGAAAAGGGTATACGACGTACTGGAAGAAGCGCAAGTCGTTTGGATGCTGCTGCTAAATTCATTCCATGGTTTGAGCAGAATAAACTTGGAGGAGATGACTTTGATGAAGTGGATGACGTAATTGAAGACCCTACTTATGTGCCTAAAATATAAAACAATTCTGAAATTTATTATTTTTAATATTGTAATTTTTTTTAAGATGAATGGTTGTTTAATTGTGAACTGAATATTTTATGTAATTTAAGTTTTAATTACATTATATGCATATATGATAATATATGCAACCTGATTAGTGGGAGTTGTTAGTTGAAACTAATAACTATAATTTTGCACCCGTTTAAATTTCCAATAATAATTAGACCATACAAGTAGAAATTGATTAAATGTTTAACATTCTTTTCATTTCTATTGTATGTGTTAGATTATTATTTGTTTAATTTGGAATGGAGTGGCAAAATATGTCAATTAAATTGTACTAGATACTAATATTTGTAATTGCTGTCAATAGAGCTTAATATGGCTGCATCTAAGAGCATTATTGCTGATTTGAACCATGGAGACAATTTAAGTGAAAAGAATTACGATGTTTGGCATCGTAAGATTGAGTATCTCCTGGAAAAGCAAGAAATGCTGGAAACAATCACATAACCGATGGCTGAACCTGAGCAAGGAAACACTGCTCAGCACAAGTTTGATATGGAAGCATATCAAACCTACAAGCGCAAAGATCGTGTAGCTTGCATTTTGATGTTGAGCAGCATGAGAAATGATATTATGCTACGTTTTGAAAGGCATCGTTCAGCTCAATCTGTTTGGGACGCAGTAAAGATTCAGTATAGAGGAACCTCTACTACTAGACTTCGCTAGCTAACCCTCAAATTTGATGGTTATAAGAAGTGCCAAAATCAGACAATGAGGCAGCATCTTACGGTCATATCTAACATGATTAGTGAATTAAGAGGTGCTGGACATGAGATGACTGATGAACAACAAGTCCAAGCAGTTATCCGCTCTTTGCCAAGCAATTGGGAACACATGCGTGTTAACCTTACCCACAATGACAACATCAAGACATTTGATGATGTTGCTCGTCATGTCGAGCTTGAAGAAGATCGACTTCACGCTGAGAAGCCTATAAACAAGGCTTTTATATCTGAGACTAAGATGCGTGGAGCATATGGCTATAAATATAAAAGGGATAAGGCTAAAGGTCCCAAATATGGCAAGAGAGGAACAGAAGCAAGCAGTAAGAAAGACAAGAATATGAATTGTTTCAATTATGGTAAACCTGGTCACTTTGCTCGTAATTGCACTGAGCCAAAGGTAAAGTTTAACCACAATCATCCTTCTAACTTATACATTAGTAGTTGTTTAATGCTTGCTGAATCTGTTCCTTTTTGGACTATAGGCTCGGGAGCAACTGACCACATAGCAAGGGATCGAACAACCTTTGTGGAATTCCGTCGAATTTCAAAGGGAAGTAGATACATATACATGGGGAATAATGCTTCTGTTGCTGTGCTTGGGATCGGTACCTGCAAACTGGATTTGCGGGGCGGTCGCACACTTTATCTTCATGATGTGCTCTACGCTCCAGAAGTTCGACGGAATCTTGTGTCTGTTCTTGCTTTACTCCAATTGGGCTTTAATATTGTGTTTGTTGGTTATTGTGTAAAAATACATCTGGATAATAGTTTTTATGGTTCTGGTTTTGTATTAAATGGTTTTATGGTGTTAGACACTGTTAATGTATCTATTGATAATGATGCTTCAATTTATGTTGTTTAAAATTCCAGCACTATTAATGATAGTAATATCATAGCTTGGCATGCTAGATTAAGACACATTGGGCAAGATCGATTACATAGATTAGCAAGAGCTGGTCTTTTAGGATCACTTACCAAAGAGGAATTGTCCGTTTATGAGCATTGCCTTGCTGGAAAAGCAACTAGATTACCATTTGGCAAAGCTAAAAGAGCTAGTAGTCCATTACAGCTTATTCATTCAGACATTTGTGGCCCAATGAATGTGAGAGCAAGACATGGAGGAAATTATTTCATCACATTTATAGATGATTTTACACAGCTTGGTCATGTTTATTTGATCTCATATAAGTCTGAAGCATTGGATTGCTTCATTCGATACACCAATTTGGTGGAGAATAAACTAAGTACCAAGATCAAAGCTTTAAGAACTGATCGAGGACGTGAATATCTGTCTGACCAATTTAAAAATTTTTATGATGAAAAGGGTATAGCCAGACAGCTAACTATTCCTTATACTCCACAACAAAATGGTGTAGCAGAAAGAAGGAATAGAACCCTATTTGACATGGTTAGGTCAATGATAGCGTAAGCTAACTTACCAATTTTCTTTTGGGGAGATGCATTGTTAACTGCTGCTTACATACTTAATCGTATGCCCTCTAAATCTGTCTCATCCACCCCATATGAACTATGGAATGGTGTTAAACCTAATTTAGGTTATTTTCATCCATGGGGGTGTGCAACTTATATTTACAATACTTCTCATGAATATGGGAAACTTGGTCCTAGGGAGAAGAAGTGTATCTTTATACGATATTTTGAACATTCCAAAGGATTTGTATTTATTGGTGAAAAAGCTGATGGAAGAGTAACAGAGATTGAATCGCGTGATGTTGTCTTTTTAGAAAAGGTTTTTCCAAAGACAGGTGAGGTTGAAAAAGATTTTCAATTATATGAAATGGAAAATCTAGATTATGGCGAAACAAGCCATTCAGTAGAGGACTTAAATGAAAATTTTAATCCTCCTAGAAACACTAGGAGTGATATTTTATCTATTCCTTCTCTTATGGAGCAAGATCATGAGCAATCTCAACATCGAAAAAGCATTCGTGAACCAATTCCTCGTCGTCGATTTGAGATTGAGGGGGAAGCGTTCATGATTGCTCCATAAGATGATAAAGAACCTAAAACATTCAATCATACTCTATCTGGTCCTAAAGCAAGTGAATGGATTAAAGCTATGGAAGAAGAAATGGAGTCAATGAAAATTAAGTCTGGGACTTGGTTGATTTACCGTCAGGACGAAGATCTATTGGAAATAAATGGGTTCTTAAAATTAAACGTAAGGCGGACGGGTCAATAAAATGTTATAAGGCTCGACTAGTAGCGAAAGGCTACACTCAAGAAGAGGGAATTGATTATGAAGATACATTCTCACCATTTGTGAGGATTACTTCATTTTGCCTCATTTTAGCTATAGTCGCACATATGGACCTAGAGTTATATCAAATGGACGTTAGAACTGCGTTTCTCAATGGAGAACTAAATGAGGAGATCTATATGGATCAGCCTTTAGGATTCGAGACTAAAGGACAAGAGCGCAAAGTTTGCAAGCTTAAAAGATCCATATATGGTCTTAAGCAAGCCTCTAGACAATGGAACGTTAAGTTTCATCAAGCTATCCTTAAGGATGGTTTTACAATGATGGAAGAAGATCATTGCGTGATTTAAAACGTTCTAACAATAGTTTTATAATATTGTCCTTATATGCTAACGACATCTTAATAGCTGGAAATAGCAAAGAGATGATTGATACTACTAAAAAGTGGTTATCATCAAACTTTGAAATGAAAGACATGGGTAAGGCTAGCTATGTACTTGGTGTGAAAATCATAAGAGATCGCGCTAAAAGGCTTTTGGGTTTAACTCAAGAGACTTACATCAAAAAGATGTTAGAGCGCTATCACATGCAAGATAGCAAACCAATGGACACCCCTGTTGATAAAAGTTTGAGCCTAAGTTGTGATATGTGTCCCAAGACTCTAGAAGAACAGGAGAAAACGTCCAGAGTACCTTATGCCAGTGTTGTCGGTAGTTTGATGTATGTAATGATGTGCACACTTCCCGATATATTTTATGTTGTTGGATTGGTTAGCCGATATCAATTAAACCCTGGTTAGAAACATTGGATGTCAGTCAAAAAGATTCTACGATATCTGAAAGGAACTTCAAATTACATGCTATGTTACCAAGGAAAGAAAGATTTACGATTGATTGGTTTCTCTGATGCTGATTGGGAAGGAGATGTCGACCAATCCAAATCAACTTCAGGATGTGCTTTCTTGCTTAATGATAGTGCAATATTATGTAGGAGCAAGAAACAATCCTGCATAGCCTTATCTACCATAGAGGCTGAGTATGTAGCTTGTTCCGCAGCAACACAAGATGCTGTTTGGTTAAAAAAAATTCCTGTATCATTTGAAAATTGTCAAATCAGCATCAGACCCAGTAACAATTTACTGTGATAACACTGCTGCAATAGCTGTGGCTAAAGATCCAAAAGACCATGGAAAGACCAAACACATCAAGATGAGATATCATTACATTAGAGATGCAATTACTGAACAAGATGTGATCCTAAAACACATTTCTACAAATTCTATAGTTGCAGATCCACTCACAAAACCAATAGCAAGGGATGCATTTGTTAGACATGTGAGATCCCTTGGCTTATGTAGAATGTAATTAGTTTCAAGGATCATACGAAAACTTACTGTGATTGAGTAATGAATAAATGCCATCAGAATATCATTTTATTCATTATTTGTTTCATGGATTATATTAAGTATCGTATAGTATAATTTGTTGAAGTATGTCGATAGACTTTGATTGGCTCACTCACATGAGCAATCACCTCTAGCACTTGTAAAGTGAGTAGAGATGAGACTATTTGAGTTTTAATGGTCAATAAGCGACTTGGGCGCAGTAGGAGCAATTTTAACTCAAAGTGATTATTAAAAAATCACCTTGGCTGGGACCACGATGAGGTTCTTAAATAAAAGAATCGGCATGAATGAATTCCCGCCATTTATGTGTCTATTATGATTGAAGCCGAGTATGAAATTATTCATATGCCAATAATGAAAAATGAGCAAATGAGAATTTCTGATTTGAAGTCTATGTTTTTAGCAACAAGATTAAGACTCGTATAGTGTATTTCCTCTAACAAGGAAAGCAATAACATACACTCTTTGTCGTAAGAAAAGAAAAGAGTAAGCTCTACTATAACATGTATTTCATACTACATGTGCTAGCGACCATTACAGGAATAAAGAATGGATCCTTGCTTCTTTATTATGTGAGTCCTGAAGATCATATCTAAGATCTCAAAATCTTACCCTTTGTGACTTTTGACTATATCATGAGGTGATGTATTAATGATCGCTACTTTAGGAGTATATCCTATGGTCATAGAATGATTCGACTTAAAGGAATACTCTTAGGATAGCGAGTTAATTCAGATTTGATTGATATGAGAGTGAAAGAAAATGTAATTTTAGTTCTACACCTGTTACTTGTATTCACCGGCCGGGATCATATCACTTGAATAGATTTGATATGATTTAGAATACTTGTGATTGTAAAGATGGATTGAATATGAAATTCTTGAGGGATTGAATTATATTCAGTCATGTGTAACTAAAAATGCTTGGGGTATATTAGTACACTTTAAGGAATAATTAATTATGAGGTTGATGTCTCCTATATGGCCTGTATTAGGTTTATATATTGGAGCTCCTTTCACTGTGTGCTTCAGGTCGCACGGTCCGTTCGTCAAGTATTAAATTCTTGTGCAAATTTGAAGTATAATGTATTAGAGAGATTCAGTCTTTCATGGGCGAGTAGGAGATGTTGGTTAGTGGGCTAGGGCTGGTCCGCCCATAATGGATGGGTCTGGTCCAAGTTATTAGAGGAGTTACTAAAGGAAGTAATCGCCTCCTCTAATCATATATAAAGGGACATAACCCATATGAAATTGTAACTTTTCATTATTTGAAATAACATAGTTCTCTCTTTCTCTTCTCCCATCTTGACTCTCTGCATTGACTTGACAAGATTTACAAAGATGTTCGTACTGTGGAATATCACTTTGGTTCTAGTAATTGAAGTGGCACTGAAGTAATTGATCCAAGAATAAGAAAGCGAATTCTCACAAATAAGTTTTCCTTTCTGATCTACACTTCAATCTAAAAATAACATCACAATAGCTAATTATGTGGACTTCTAAGGCTTTAACTATTCGATAATTGCTAAATAAATTCTTTTTCAGTAGTCGCAATTGAATTGCAGTAGAATGCGCATGCACATACTTTCCATATACTCAAGTTTCTTCAATATGGATAAATTTAAGAAGTCGAGGGGGGAAGGAGAGGGAAAGAAACATGGAGTGAGCTAATTCAGAATTTCATTTGTTGAGTAAGCTGCTAAGTGCCTTCATCATTGGTTTCTGGCATAAGAGTGAACAAGAACGATACATGGAGTGTGGTTGTTTCATGCTTAACCAAAGCATCATGAATCATGTTTTCATGTTTAATATCACGCGCTAAATAAGACATGCCTTGCTTTAGGTTCTACTGTAGAATACATGATGCTGATTGAGCCCACGTCACAGGTTTTTCGGGTAAGCCCCAAAAGAAACACCATCCCAGAGTCCAAATGGGACATTAAGCTCATCAGGGAACAAATTTAAATTGCATCCTCTCAAGCATGGGCATAGCATGTGACCCACTACTTCACTAGATCCAGGATGATCAACTTCGCCTCCTACAAGCCTTGTTGACCCACATCTCCACACATCTCGTCTCTAAACTGGACCTAGGGGTCCATATGGCCCAACTTGGCAACACCCCGAAATTGAAAGCCAACTTTGATTCCTTGAGGGCTAAGAGACTATTTGTTATTACAGTAACTGTTGCTTTTTGTTTCCAACCTTTGGTTATTACTTCATGGAACTTGCCAAGAAATGAGGTTTGAGGTGAAACAATTTTTACTTATCCTGCCTTTTTTTACCTATTGAAAAAACACATATATAAAAGCAACTTTCTAAATTTTTCTTAGTTTAAGAAACAACTGTAAGAATAAAAGAGTTACAATCAAATTGTCTTTAAGAGTTTGTGTTTGCATAAATCTGCATTAAGTGCTTGATATCAGCAACAAAAGATTAATTTTTTTTTTGGTGAATTTGAATGAATTTCTTGATGAGATGAAAATTACAAAGCTTAGATTACACTCATGTGAAACCCTTTTTTTTTTAGTTTCTAACTCATTTTGTAGCTAAAAAATTTATGGGTTTTGTTATTTTTGACCCGAGGTTTTTGATTTGTGAACAAGAAAGGCATGTATTTACTATTTGATAATTATTATCTTTTAAAAAAGTTAATCGATCATTTTCATACTAGTATTAATTTATTGAATGATATAGTAAAATGAAACATAAGGATGAATTTAATTGCTCTTGTTTTTTGTAGTTTAGTAATAAGCCAAAAATACATCATAGTAAAATACATAATCCTCTGTGAATGAATTATATTTGTGAAGAAATTGTAGCAAATGTAATGAGACAATAAAACCAGCAATGTAATTCGCATGGCTATTTTTACAATGCATTAATAGTTAAATGCACATAAATGTAATCGTAAAATAAAAAATTAATTATATGTTTTTTTGTCATTTTATTATCAATATCAATTTTAACCATAAATTTAACTAAACACATTGAACTTGCTTTTTGCTAGATAACAACTTAAACCAAGGTTTTAGAGGGCGTTTGGGAGAGTGGTGGCTTCTGTGGCTCCCCCAAACGCAGTGATTATATTGTTTGGTAAAAGGTTAATATTTAGCTAAACTTGTGGACCCCACATGAAAATAGTGGTGTGACCACAGGTTAAGGAAAAGTAAAAATTATCAGCTTTTCACGTGAAAAGCTGATAATTATACATATCCAAACATTGCAATTAAGATAGCTTAATACCGTTGCATTTATTGGACAAAACTGTCCTCCTAAACAAATCAATTTTGATTTGTACCAGTTTCTCAAAGCTTATGTTGGTTTCTTCATATTAACCCCCTCATCTGCGAGCCTTCACCCTGTTATTTCAGTTTCCTTCTTTACAGATTGAGAAACCCAGTTAATATCCGGTGTATAAAAGCTACCCCATGTCAACTATCTGCGATTACCAGCCACACCCAACCTGAGCTTCGCCAGAAACGTGGTAAGTTCATTCCTTCAGTTCTTGTTTGCTTTTTTCATGTAGTAAAAGTGTTGGTCTTCTCTACTGTTTAACGGTGAACTTGGATATGTCACCACCATGTGTTTAGCCTTCGCGATCTGTTTTCCTTTTTGGCTGATCTACTAACCCAACAGCTTTTTGTTGCAAAACCCTGCTCAATCTTGTTCGTCATTGCTTAATCTGAAGTTCCCCTATTATTAGCATGTACTAATTTGCTTGTTATGCTGCAGATATGCTTCGGTCCATTTGATAAAGTCGCGGCCCTGATGTCTTCGATTAGCCTGTTCTAAACTGCATAATAGACAAGTAAGTTTGCAATGTTTGAGTTACAGGCAAGCTAGTAAAATTGTGTGTCGTTTGAGGATTATCAGAACATTGTTTAAGGCTATTGCATGATTGTGTTGTCACTTTGATCTAGAGGTGAATGATGGTGTATACACGCACTAATTAATGGGATGGGGTCTGATATTCAATAATTATAGGTGAAACTGATATATAGATGGCAGCACTTTGGATTTGTGTTTGTGACAAATCAAATTGGTTTAATGAATAGTGTTTTCCAGTCTAGAAATACGTGTGCTTCTGTCCACAAACCAAACAGGGTATCCGTTAGGTCCCCTGAGACCATGACTGCAGTAAAAATTTGTTGTGTTTAATGATATGAAATATCTGCAACTATCGTTTCCTTGAATTGCCTTCAGTTTCTTATAATATGTTCTGCCTTATGTTATGAAATATATGGATCTTGTGATATTGGGGAGTCTGACAATGATAGGAGTTTGGTTATCATAAATGGACCTTGTTCTGCTCTATGGTCTGAAATATATGGATCCATACTGCTTACCTTGTTGCCTTTGAACCGAAGATGGCATGTCCTCTTTGCATAAACAGGATATTTTATTCATTCATGTTTAAAGACTGGTCATTCAATTCATTATTATCATTAGTGTGTGTGTGTGTGTGTGTGTATAGCATAAATAAACACAATAGGGATATATTTTTAAATCAACTGCATTGATGGCAGCATTATCACATTTCTTAATATCAATTCGTAAAAGTTTATTTGCATATAATATCTTTAATACCCACTATAAAGTTTAAAGGCTCATGTATCCTTGTGTTGGTTGATGAATTATGTTAGAAACAAAATTATCAATGGAAGGTACTGAAAGCTCGGATAAAGCATCTTGGACTAAAGAGATGGTGCATACATTCTGTGATATTTGTATTGTTGCTATTGATAGAGGAATGAGGCCAAACACTCATTTTGATAAGGTCGGATGGAAATTTGTTATGGCTGCCTTTAAAGAGAAAACTGGTTATGCTTTTACTAAGACTCAACTTAAAAACAAATGGGATGGTGCTAAAAAAGACTGGAGGCTTTGGAAAAAATTGATTTCTGAAACAGGTGTAGGATGGAATAATGATCTTGGAACTATTAGTGCTAATGATGAGTGGTGGGTAAAAAAAGCTCAGGTGAGTTATTGATACCTTTTTTTATCTATATTTTTTGCTTTGTCTTGTCCTATTTCTTAAACAATGTACCATGTGTTATTTAGTTTATGCATTTGATGTTTCATACACTTGTTTTTAGGAAATCAGAGGTTCCAAAAAGTTTAGACATTCTGGGATTGAACCGTCACTTTGTAGTAAGTTTGATTTAATGTTCAGCAATGTTGTGGCGACTGGACATTACGCTTGGACGCCATCTTCCGGATATTCATTTGATGATTATGTTGCTGGTCAAAGCACTCCGGATGGTAATGTTAATGAAGAAGAAAATTTGGAGGAAGGAAGTGGAGATTCGGAGGAGGATGTTATTCCTAATTTCACAGACGATGTTCGCAATTTAGTTGCTGGCGTGAATATAGGAAATAGCAGTACCACAAATAGCAGTGGAAAGAGAAAAGCAAGAGAACAATGTGGTGTGCAAAGTACAAAGAAAAGCAAAAAACCTTCCGGAGTAGGTGATCGATTGCTGTCACGTTTTGATGAACTATTTGATCGTGTTTCCAAGAAGAATGATAGTCGGGATAATATAGGGTGTAGTGTACGTGAGGTGATGGCAGAGGTCCATTCCATACCCGGAATTGATTTCGGTGATGACTTCTACTGTTTTGCAACTGAGTACTTGTCTAACAGGACGAAAAGAGAGATGTGGGCCTCAATCGGAGATATTGATAGGAAGTATCAATGGCTTAAAAAAATGTACCAGAGACGTCAAAACCACTAAATTACGGTCAGTATTGCTTTACTAATGTATCGTAGTTTATGTATTCAATTGCTTTAACAACTAGATGAATATGGGATTTTGTTTTTCTGCCAAATCATGTACAGGTGTCCAATATTGGGACAATGACGCTTAAGGCTACTGGATTGAAACTGAAGAGTGGTGCTGATTTTATAGAGAACAAGCAGTTTAAATTATGTTTGCGGATTGCTAACCAAACCTTTTTTAACATTTTATGGATTATTGTAAAATTGTTGTGTTGTCTTATGTTATATTGAGGGATAATATGCTATTATGTTGAGGGATACCTATAATGACTGTTAAGACTTATGCTGGAACAATATGTGATTGTATGTCATGTGTGAATGCTTATGGTTATGCTGCTACTGTTAAGACTTATGCTGGAACAAATTGTTTGTGCTTGCTTATACTGGTAGTGTTGTTGCAGTCAGGCATATGCTGTTAGTGAATGTTGTTCCTGTTTTATGTTGGTATTGGTGTGTTGGTATGCTAGAAACATCAGAGCATGCTGGAAGAGTGACGGAAACAGAGGAATAGAAACGTGTACAGATAGAGGGACCTATGGCAAGTGGGGCTTTGGCAACAGGAGGTTATGGAATCAAGTTTCACATCAATTAGA
>Ga0325414_1006383_pt1 | contig 12499 bp, 9 predicted proteins | sample PopdelMetagenome_8_FD_206183 | JGI IMG/M metagenome (GOLD analysis project Ga0325414, IMG submission 206183) | Populus deltoides microbial communities from Bellville, Georgia, United States - Leaf-PdKOR-R3 | ecosystem: Host-associated > Plants > Phyllosphere > Phylloplane/Leaf | place: USA... | reverse complement strand
AAATCTATTAAAAATGATAAAAAGTACTAAAGTCAACTCAGGTTAACCACCGAACCCATGACTCGAATCATGTGACTGAGAAAATTTCATATAAAATAAACTGAAAAAAAATATGAAGTATAATTACCAATCAATTTAATATTAAATGATGAAATTTTATAAATATCAATTTTAAAAAAGAACTAAAAAAATTACTTGAGTTAATCCGTCAAACCCATGAATTGATTCATGAGACCGGGATAACCTTATAGAAAGTAAAACAAAATAAATCATGATTTCCAATCAATAAAATATTAAAGGATAAAATTAAAAAAAACATAAAAAAATAGATCAACCAGTCTATCCTATCAAAATTACAATCGAAATCAAGAGATTAAGATAATCTCATAAAAAAACAAATAAAAAAAATAATGAATATCAATATTTAACAAAATAAATATTAAAAAATGAAATTAATTTAAAATAATAAAATAATAATAATAGTGCTTCTTGAGATGATGTATAATAAAAACATCATTTCTTTGGGTGTTTTGTTAAATAATTAATTAAAAAAAAAACTACATTATATGATGATAAGATTGTGTACTTGTTTGCAAAGAAGAGAAATATAGGGGCAAAAGGGCAACACTCTCGAGCTATAAAAACAAAAAAATCAAAAATCAAATCACTCCCTGCTGCTATTGTCTGTTATTTACCACCCACCACTCTCCCTCTCTGCGCTCCTCAATGGAGCTGTCATTTTCTCCTCCATCTTCTCTTGGAATTTCTGCTTTAAACACTCACCGCAACACCTCTTCTCATCAACCAAAGATACCCATTAAGCCCACAAGCAAATCATTTGATTTATTCTTCAAAAGCTCAAAACCTTTTCCTTCAAGCACTGAAATTTACAGTCTCAAAAGAAGCTCAAAACTAGCACCGAACAGACATTACAGGCGGAATCCCATCTGGGTATGATTTATTTCTCCATATTTTTCACTTAAGCAAAGAATGAGAATGTTTTTATGATTGATTCTTATAGGATTTGCGGTTTGAATAAATTGGAAAAAAGTCAGTATCTTTACTGATTTTACTTGCTTGCTGTTATTAGTTATAGTTACGTGTCTTGTGTCAAGTCGAGTCCTCTCATATTTGACCAACACAAGTGACACGGTTACTTGTTCCGACCTTTTTTGTTCACAGAACAACCAGGCAGCTGGAGTTATGGCACCCTGAAATAGAGGATGTCTAAATTTCTTCGATGAAAAAGATAGACAGAAATAAAAACTATACGAAATTCTTTTTATTAGCCACTGGGTTTTTAGTCCATAAATTTGCATCATAAGCTAAGCAAGTGTTAGTTGTGTGGTTATGGCTGCGGTGGATTGGTTTCCATATATTGTAGTTGTAGTTGAAATTTTGATCTGGACATCTATATTGGAAAGGCTTACATAACCGCCAGTTAGTCTTGGAATGGCTAATGTACACATATATACAAATGAATGTGCAAATTGAACTCATTCAGTTTAATTGAAAAGGCCGAAATGAATCCGAAACTTTTAAAAGAAATGAAAGGGTTTAGGCTGAGTAAAGTTTGAGCCAAGACATCAATTTGCTTATCAAATTGCTATATGGAGGATAGTGGTCTTATTGTTTTCCATGGGCATCGTTGGTTACTTTCTTCAAGTCACTGGCTGTTGTTTACTACTTTCTCATCACATGTCCTGGGAGTTAATTTGGTTATATCAACATGGTCGTATACAAGTTTGGTTAACTTCATCCAAGAGACACATGATTCTACCTATAAAGCATTAATGTGAAACCGGCTTCTACCAGGCCTGCAGTCAAGCTGGAGCAGCTGGATCTGATCCAATATTAAACAAAATCTCAGATTTCAAAGATGCATGTTGGAGATTTTTAAGGCCTCACACCATACGCGGCACAGCTCTAGGTTCGACGTAAGTGTATTTTGTGTATATGCTTTTCCACCTTAATAAATTTATACTTGTCCGCACTCATGTCAGTACCGTAACTGATTCATTGTCATCATTTTATTTGTTGATAGCGCTTTGGTGGCAAGAGCATTGATCGAGAACACAAATCTGATTAAGTGGTCTCTGGTGTTAAAGGCATTCTCTGGTCTTTTCGCTCTAATATGTGGGAATGGTTATATAGTCGGCATCAATCAAATCTATGATATTGGAATAGACAAGTATGCATCACTTTTGACTACTTATTTTCTTTTAGAGCTATTATATCTTGGTTGTGGAAATAATCTGAAACCTTAATGTTGATCAATGGATTTCAATACACATTTTTGTGGCTTGAGACCTAGAACAAGCAGGGCCCTGTTAGAGTTTGCCAAGCAAAGAAATATTAGTTTCAGCCATGTAATTTAATGATTAGTGAATATCTTGAAAGGCATTTCATTGTCCGAGAAAACAAAGAGAATAGTGCTAGATGGACATGACTAAAAAATTTGTCCATGTTCTTTTTTCTAGGCCATTTCAACAGTCTTATATGGTATATGCAAGGATTTTTCCTTCAATTTTAAACAATTTTCTTATAAAGTCTGCATACCTGGATCCAAAATTCTTTGTGTGAAATGTCTAACAACTTCTAGAAATGTATGAATGTGATTTTTTTTAATTGAAGCCTCTCTCTTTATTTTGCAGGGTTAACAAACCTTATTTACCTATAGCTGCAGGAGATCTTTCAGTTCAATCTGCATGGTTGTTGGTGATTTTTTTTGCAGTAGCAGGGGTCCTGATTGTAGTACTAAACTTTGGTCCATTCATCACTTCTCTTTACTGTCTTGGCCTTTTCTTAGGCACCATCTATTCAGTTCCTCCACTTCGATTCAAGAGATTTCCAGTCATAGCATTTCTTATAATTGCCACGGTATGACTTCCTATTTTTCCTCCTTTTCTTTTTCAACAATTAAACTTGTGCTGTGTTTGTCATCTTCTCCATGGGTATTTCGAATTTGGTGAGAACAGAAGATTGAATGACGTTTGGAAAAACAAAAAACCATCTAAATCTGATCATAACTTATGCCACAAAATTGATAACAAAGGAAAAGATGGTGATTTTTGCTCTATGCTCTTATATGAACATGAATGTGGGTTAAGCCCTGAGAAAATGAAATAATTCCTCCAGTTGATAAAAAAGAAGTGACTCATTAAATAAGTTAGGGAAGCAAATGATCATTGTATTGGCTCACTTATAGTTGACATTAGCATGGTGTCAGAAACGTTTTTAAGATAGAAAGGATGTGTTCAGATGCTACTCCAACACCATCCTCTTAAAAACTGTACAATTATTAAAATATCGATGCATATTTTTTACTTGTAAATTAGAAAAACATAATGACATGAGTGCCTCTCAAAAATTGTAGCAGTTGGATGAAACCTTGATAGAATACAATATCACAGGTACGAGGTTTTCTTCTCAATTTTGGCGTGTACCATGCAACCAGAGCCGCCCTCGGACTTCCTTTTGAATGGAGGTACTTTACCTTAATCATATATTGCTTCATATTTTGGTTGAGATAAAATGCTACAAAATTATGCATTCCTACCAAATATGAATTCTTCAATAATATCTGTATGTCTTGTTAGACTCCAACAATCAAACAATTGGAGTTATGATGGTATCTTTATGTCGTGTTAGACTCCAACAATCAAACAATTGGAGTTACAGTGATGATTCAGGCTTCCTGAGGACATGCAATCAATACACAGTTGGATAGATCTTTGACAGAATAAATAAATAAATAAAATAGGTTATTCAGTTGGTTTTAGTGTTTTCAACTCATGTTTGTGTGAGTTATTTTTTTAATGCATTGATCAACTGATATGGGCGCCATTGCTCAGTGCAGTAGTAAAGGTCTTTGGCTTGCAACCACAAGGGTGCTGGTTCAAGCCCTTGGACCAGCCCTTCATGCAAACATGTTGAAGGGTGAAACCATATTTGAAATTTCTCCATTACTAGTTAATGGATTAATAATTGATCGATTGGCATACCGGAAGTCAGCAAGGCAGTTCTTCTGTTATAAACCCTGAAGCTGCAATTTCTCCCTGGCTTGAGGTGCACTTTAACATCTGAGTCTGTAGAAGTTGCAACTTTTAACCTCTCCTGAAAGTCAGATATTGGCTGTACTGTTAAAAAAAAAGAAATTATATTTAGACTGAGTGTGTAAAAGCAACCATCTGCTTTAACACTTCAGAAAATCTATCAAATTTGGTAATTCGCATGTGCCCATTCTCTAATCTTTGATGAGTTTTCTCATGTTCTCACTTCTATTTCTACCTGCAGCTCACCCGTGGCATTCATTACAACCTTTGTCACATTGTTTGCACTGGTTATTGCCATAACAAAAGATCTTCCAGATGTAGAGGGGGATCGCAAGTAAGTTCTAGAAATTTACTCACTCAAGGTGATTAATAGTGCATTTTCCTCGTGTTTGTGGTATGCCTACTTCCTGTGTAGTAAAAAGTTCCTCCTAAACCTTATTTTATTTTATGTTCCTCCCTCAATGTTTTTTTTACTTCATTTTCTCCCACATCCAAAATAACCCTGCTATTTTGTTAGAGGCTAAACACCTGTATGTTTTAATTTAAACATGTACATGTGATCTCATATCTCATTGAATATTGTCACTGCAGATATAACATATCAACTTTAGCAACTAAACTCGGAGTTAGAAACATTGCATTTCTTGGTTCTGGGCTTTTACTGGTGAATTATATTGGAGCTGTACTAGCAGCTATTTACATGCCTCAGGTATAAGTTTCCCTTGAAGCTGTTCCTGTGCTTATACGGAACTCATAGTATTAGTTGAAGGTCCACCTGACTCCTTGAGTTTTCTTCCATGAAGGCAAACTTAACCCCTCCACTTGCATCTTTTACAGGATTTCAGTCGTAGCCTAATGATACCCGCACATACAATCCTTGCACTGAGCTTGGTTTTCCAGGTGTGTTTCATGGTATTAGTAACCATTTTGATTAGCACTGTGACTAGGATGTGACTTTTAGTATGTGTTCTTAGCTGGCTAGTTTATTTATTTATTCAGCAAGATAAATATCAATACCTTCCTGCAGCTCTCATTAATTTGCTTATTCTTATGAGGACATTGATTTGTGCTTCTGCTCTTTCCATGGGATCTCATTGTTAAATTTTGGTATTTTTAATGGTTTCTTTAAAAAAAATTGACTTTGGCATCATCATGTGCCTTTCCATGGAGAGGTTACTGGTTCCATCTAGGAAGGCCTTCTCATCCAGCTTTTTAACCTCTTGAAGTAGTGATTAGATGGGCCTGTGAGATGGATGTGGAATTGGAATAAGCCAAACTTGCCTTCAAAACGTTTTCACTATTAGCTTGCTGATCTTGGAGCATGAGCAAGTTCCTCATAGTTAATGGTAGTCTTTGATGATATTACTGGCCTTCAGACTGTTTCCACTGACCATAATCCCTACTGGGTTTCCATGTGCACAATAGATCAGGGAATCAAAACACAGAAATCAGCATATAAGTGTGCTTGGTTTTGCTAAAGTTTCACTATTTGCAAAACTGGTGTATTGATTTTTTCCTCAATGTGGGATGGAGATCGACTTGATCCTTATCTTGGACCAGGTTGATCTGGATGGAAGCCCCTACTAAAACTAAAACAACAACAAACATATGATTTCTTAAACTCAAGAACAACGTTTAAATATGATAAGCAATGAGGAATTCTGATTGTTGATCGAAACATTTTTTGTACAAGTGATGAATTTCAATCATAATTGTGAATGTTAATGTTACCTGTATATATTTTGAATCAATATTGTCAATATACCAATCATACAGACCTGAAGAGTTGCATGGATATCACAGTTCATTTAATTTCAAGTGCTTTGTTCTTCACGATAGATCTTTTCTGCTGGTTGCTGGTTTTTTTGGGATCGTGTAAAATGTTTACTTGTGTTTTTTCATCTTACATGCATCCTTTTTGTACCTGTCTCAGATGTGGATCTTGGAACAAGCAAATTACACAAAGGTAATCCTAGTTTCATGTTGTATATAACAAGGTCTTGAATCTTCTGCTATAGTTGCAATTTGGATGGAGGATTTCATATATATATATATATATATATATATATATGAGATTATTCAACAATTATTTTGACTCAAAATCAAAGAGGGGTTAGGTTTTGCCTTTAGGCAATGAATTTAATTCAACTTAGAACTACAATTTCACTGATATAAATATGTGCCTTTTCTGTTTTCTCAATTCGATGGGCACTGAAATATGTACATTGAAAATATCCTTTAGATACACGAATCATATTTCCAGAAAATTAAAGGAGTTCTCTTGTTGCTCTGAGGGTACTTCATATGATTCATTTTTAAAACAGAAAGTCTTCCTCTGTTTTTTAATCTAATATGCTGGTTTTAAACTTTCACGTTTAATGGGAAATGTATCAAAGGGAAGCAGGCTTCCTGTTGGACAAAACAAAAGGAACACAGATTCTTACAATCATCGCAGACACTGATATTAAAATTTTTACTTCTATTCACTGTTCTGTTGGCCTCTGTTGTCTTGCTTTAATTACCTGTGACTTACAGAACATAGTGAATTGATCATGTCTGCATACAATGTCCAGAGACTGCTGCATTGGCAGACATTTTGAGAAAATAAGTCGAGCTTGATTGAGGAAATTTTGCAATTTTAGCCCTTTGACACTTGTTTTTAATTATGATAAGCCAACCCAATCATGCTTATACAGTGAATTCAGTGCAGCTTCTAGAAAATTTGCAACTGGTTTGAAATTTGACGTGATTCTCAATTAGGCTATTACAGTGAAACACACTCCACCAGTTGGATATGATTTCACCAAATACAAATACTGAGAATTTTTTTCAGATGTCCTGATTATATTCTTCTTTCCATTTGCAGGAGGCAATCTCAGGGTTCTATCGGTTTATATGGAATCTCTTTTATGCTGAATATATCATATTTCCTTTTATCTAGCCGAATTTTGATTTTTTACCCGGAGTTCAGAGTTCAGAGAGAGATTGTACTTCACATATCTGTTATTTTGCAACGTAATAGTCATTGTTGCAATCTATAACATGCAATTAGCATCACTTTGTATCATTGTATCAGTCTCTTCCTCGATAGCAAAAAGTTGTGAGATTTTATTCATCTTCTGAATCGTGTGAAAATTCTTTGCTCTCACGGACTTTGACTTGGATCTTCTGCGCATGAGAAAACCAACTTAAAAATGTAAAGTGAGATAGAATAAAAAATAAAAAGTAAATGAGACTTGCACCAAGAAACGCAGGGAATGCTGTAAGTAATGCAATCTACTTGAACTACTAGGTGCGAGAGGGTTTTCATGGTAGCGATACACCTATCTAGCGGAACCTGGTGACGGAAGAAATTCTTTGCAGTTCTTTTGCTTGAAAGGGCTGTTCTCAAGACTCCCAGGTTCAGGCTTTAGGTTGGCAGCCGCGAGGTACTTGTTTGTGTTCTGAAAGAAGCTATTTTGCCTAATAAAGGTGGAAAGCTAGGACTGACTTCACCTTCTCTCTCGTAAGATCTTGGTTCGGAGAGCACTTGTTGGGTTAAAGATTCTTTTGTTGCTAAATGTTACGTCCTAAATGCTAAACTATTGACCCTGCTTGTTCGGATGAAAGCAAAACGATGACCTCCTTCAATGTATCATATATTCCTTTATCGAGTCATCTCGCTTCAACTATTTCACCATAACTGCTGCAGATGATGCCAAGAAATGTGGTGAAGTGTAGTTCAACTGGTTTCGGAGGGCTATATTATGGACCAGAAATCATGCAGGTTGCTAGAAACATTCTGCCATCCAAATTCCTGGCATATTCAAAGTTCTCAAAGCAAACAAACTGATTGCAAGAAATCGAAGGAACTTTAAGAATGGAAGAAACCCATTGTCGTGAATACAAGGACAGCAAAGAACATTGCAGTGCACAGCCCTTTTCTTTTTCTTTCCATTTTTGTGTCTCCACGAAAGAGAGGTATAGAGAATGGCGTATAAAAAAAATACAAAGAATGTCCTGTATCATTTCTATCCCACTATTAATAAATCAGCAAAAGAAAAATTTTGATCTAACAGAGTCTAAGGGTTTGCTGTTTGTGAAAACAACACTTGGTCTGGGGCAAGGGGACTTCTGGATGATGTTTCTTTACACAATGAGGCTTGCGTCAAAACCATTGGTGATGAAACCTTCGGGCTAAACCGAGATGAGGTCCGTGGTGATGGATTATCACTTCTTGTTCTTGGTGACAGGTTTGCATGCTCTAAAACCCGGAATTGAAGCTCCGATGGATAATCCCTCATGCATCCTATCCGTGGCCCTGCACCAGTGGTCCATTTAGAGGACAAGTGCTCCGCCAATTGATACGATTTCATTCCTTTATGAGAATCTATCCTCTTCAGGATTTTTTCTTTGGGGACAGGCTCCTCGTCTTCTTCTTCATCATCATCTTCGTCAAACAAATTAAGTTTAGTAATCATGAAGTCTTCCTCTGTCAAAAATGAATCTTCTGCCGTTTCATAACCATCTTCTCCAGGAGAATCAGGATCTTCTGCCTGGCAACTTGGTCCAAGTTCTTCTGTTTTGAAAGTGTTGATCACATCTCCTCTTGTTGGTATTTCAAGTTCAGTAATTTTTAATTGTAATCCACGTGACAATTTTGATGCGTGCAGATTAGCATTTTCTGCCACATTAGAATCTCGTTTCCTTGAATCTGTGTCCTCTGGGGCCAAGATCTCAACGTTTGTTGCTCCGGTGACTCGGAGTAAATCTGCATCTGGTTGGTCTCGGAGACTACCATGAATGTCCTTTTTGATAATGGATTCGTCTTCTTCATCAGTTGGGCTTTCCTGAATATATAAGAGAATAAGAGAAGTGTATCAATGATTCACGTCTATATTTCTGAAAATGCATAAATGACAGCTCGAAAACAAATAACTGATCTGCTATGAACCCTGGTGCACAAAGTCCCCACATAAAAGAACGGCATGAGCCTTTTGGCTTCCTACAAAGATGAATTTGTTACCAACGTCAATTGATGGAGACCTCCATGTTCATAACGACCCTAATTCGTGGAAAATGTTACTAATTTGGATGCTGCCAGCTGATAGTGTGCTGTTGAGGAAACTTTTTTTCTTGGGTTTCTAGCAGATGCTAACTTCATTGAAGTTACTGAAAGCAAACTTAATAGTTTCGTACCTTTACATCAGTTAGATCCACGTTGTGTTCCCTGAGGAAAGACATGAATGCCTGGAAGTTTTCTTCGGTTGGGAGATAATGGCCACTGTGAGGCCAAACTGCCTGTCAAAATGAAAGAACCTTGTAAATATATAAACAAAGTAACATTGACAGAGAAAAAAAAGGGAGTTCGTGAAGCTATCTTAAAAACACCAGACAGTTCCTATCTACCTTTAGAACACCATCTTCCACAACCAATCTTCCAGCAGATAGAGTGGCTCCACCGGCCAAGAAACTTGAATGTTGAAATGTGCCCTTGATCTTCAGACCAACATAGAAGGTTTTCGATGTGCTGAGAACAAAAATCCATTTGGCATCCTTGGGTCCTTCTGTTGTACAGATAAGTTTCCCACTTTGTTTGTATAAAAATTTCCCGTTCTCCACAGTTACTTCAAAAGCCTCTCTTTCAATCTGAAAGATGGATGGACAATACTTGTAAGTAGATTTTAACAGCTGGGTAAGCGAAAGAAGAAGGAAAAAAGATGATAGACTTTAGCAGAATTTATAAAGCATGGACGTTCCATTTCAAGTTCCAGGCTTTGGACTGTATTCAAATTGAAGCAGAAAACTGCAGCAACTATACTAACCACCAGATTTTGCAAGTCTTCTCACGACTATAAAAGTTAATACTTACAGGACCAAGATATTTTATGCATTGTTGTTGAAGCTTTGATCTAAGACATCTATCAAGGTTGACTTCTTTCCCATCTCCAATATCGAGCCTGCAGGTTTAAGGGGATTGGTATCAACTGTGAATAATGTTTATCCTGAAGCAAAGATGACTTTGTCATATGCAAGTCTTCAATTTCAAAAAAACTTACCAATAGAAGAAAGGCTGTTTGCTCTGACAGTGAAGCCAATTGACATAATAAAATTGAAGATTATGTCCATAACGATGCCGTGGATCAATCTATTAGAAAGAAGAATAAGATCAATACGAGGCAAAGTAAACTGGTAACTTCGTTTCAAGTTTCTATTTCAAGACTTGATCTTACTGCCTCAAGCCAATGCTGTAAAGCAAGTTTCCGAGCCTTTGCATCCTTTGACAATCCTTTTCCTACCTGCAAAGGATAAAAAATCCTGGCACTCAGAAATGCAGTAGAACAAAATGTTACCTGTATAGATACATCAATTTCTTTAGAACTTACCTTGGCAGCTCTCATTCTTGCTCTTGACCAACGTGAAATTGCACTCTCAGGTTTCTCAATATCAAAAAAAGATATGGAGCTTCTCTTGAGCTCTGCAAAATCCAACAACTTCCACCTACAAAACACATTGCAAGAACATTAAGTTCAGTGAAGAAGTAGATATACCACAACGAAATATATACAGAAGGAATTGCAAACGTAGACTGATACCAACCATCTCTGCTCGACAACAACAGCACAATCAGCCAACTGCCTCCTGGTTCTGAAGCTTTTATAGACTTTCTGCAACGTCACTGCAGCCTGGTGTCTTTGTTTCCCTGGCCCAGGCAATGATGAGTGGAGTTTTTTGTCAAGCAAGCTATCTGATCTTGTCAACTGATTACCCCTTTCTCCAACTCTAGGACTTGTGATTGATCTAGCGAGCACGTCCATGTCTGAGGTAGTACTTTTGAAGGACAATGTAATACTCAGTTCCCTCTCCTTAAAGCCAGGGCATTCTTCAAATATCACCTTTCCTGAACCATATGATCTCATCGAATCAGGGTCTGAGTCACAGCCATTAAAACCAACAGATTGTAATGCATTCCCCGCGTCTTCACTCCCAAAACTAACTGATCTCACAAGAACAGTGTCAAAAGGACCATCCAATTCAGCAAGGGGACAAGAAAAGCTTATTCCCATTTTAGGAAAGGAACAGAGATATCTTTCTTAGACTCCAAATAAACAAGAGCTAAGGTCTCAATAACTGTTAAAAATAAGTAGAACAAAGAGAATTAATTCAAACTAAAAGTGCAAGTAGATTTATATCTATATGAAAGGCATAATATGGCAGATACATCAAGGCCAATTTTTTGTGCTCTCGAATGTTCATAAACACCTTTTATAATTATAATAGTAATAGTAATAAGGTCAAGCACCATTTTTTTTCCTTCTTATCTGCGAGAAAACCATTGATTGGAGGCAACAATGAGCAAAATATAACACATTCAAAGGGATTCAAAGGTTGGAGGAAAAAAAAGTGGAGGCTTTCAGATTAAACAGACAAAGAACATAGCTTTATCCAAAACATCAAAATGGGTATCCAAACATTTGAATATAATCACATCAGGAATCGGCCAAGTACACCAAATAATAAATGTTAATGTTATGAGGCCCCTGTGTATAATAATGAATTCAAAACCCTTCAAGCCCATGTTCCAAAAATACATTTTCAAACCAAGAAAATAAGTTCAATAAAAACTCGAAAAAAAAAAGAAAAAAAAAACATTGAGGTACCTTCAATGGCTTCCCATTATTATAAAAACATCATAAACATGAGAAAATCAAAAAAAGAAAATCAGGGGAATTTTCATTTGACCTCTCTATTTTTCTATCACAATCTTTTCATAACACAAACAACACAATGGCATCAGTGTCCAGAATGCGCCGTTATCCTGTTTCTAATGCCCAACGTTAAAAAACAAAAAACAACAATCTTAAAGAAAACAAAGAATGAAAGTATAAGAACCAACAACATGGGAATGAAATGAAGGGAATATAGCAGGCTTACCTCAATCTGATACAGGAGAAACACAGAATCTTTGGAGGACAAAATGCAAGACGGAGAGAACCAAAGAAACAATGTTAAAGAGGAAGGTGGGATGATAAAAGAAAGAAAGAAAGAAAAATGGCCAAATGCTTAGGATTGGATTTGGTAAGAAATGCGAGAGGGAGCGAGCAATGTGGGGTTGGTTGATGATTTTGCAGGTTCCAAGGATTGTTTGGCTTCGATCGTTTTAATGCTCTCTCTCTCTCTCTCTCTCTCTCTCTCTCTCAAATGAATGTACTGTGTTGCCTTTAATGTTAACAAAATAGTTTGGCTTCCTTTGCTATTCTTGCAAATTTGTGAGATTAATATAGAGAGGGAAAAAGGAAGAAGCAGCAAGCGAAGATGGAAAAGGATGGGTGTAGCCGGTAGACAGGTTCCAACCACGTGTGCTGACTTCAAACAACCTTTTTTTTTACGTTCTTTTTTCAGCAAATTAAATTAAAAAGAACTTGTATTCATGCAAGATAATACTAGAATAATTTGCTTCTTCT
>Ga0325414_1006382_pt1 | contig 12500 bp, 6 predicted proteins | sample PopdelMetagenome_8_FD_206183 | JGI IMG/M metagenome (GOLD analysis project Ga0325414, IMG submission 206183) | Populus deltoides microbial communities from Bellville, Georgia, United States - Leaf-PdKOR-R3 | ecosystem: Host-associated > Plants > Phyllosphere > Phylloplane/Leaf | place: USA... | reverse complement strand
TTTATGGGCCATTTAGACCCTAAATATTTCAACAACCTAACATAGATAATAGATAGTGGGGAGATATTAAGAAACAAAATCAATGATCCTTAGACCCTTTCACCATATTCTTTTCATTAATAGTTTTAGAAGGTGGGTTTGATTATTCTAGTCGGAGCTTATTTTTAACACCCGTGTTCACACCCAAAGTCATAACAGTACCTAGGGTATCTATAGTCTCATTACTTCTTGGAAAGTTTAGAGTTTTGCTAGCTGTTTGAAGAAAACTAACTTGGTTCTTTCCAAGTTGTGAATAGTTCCCATCTGAGTCTTAATCCAACCCAACATCATCATTCGTTGTGGTTTAGGCATAAAATTCAGCAACATTGAGCCAGTTGACTAATTTCTGGAGAATTTTAATTGGTCGACTAGTTCCTTGGATAGGAGCTCCCGGGGCTTTTGTCTTATCCAATTGATCGTTTGGTTCCTGGCAAGTTTGAACCAGTCAACTGAATTTAAAGGGGATGCAACCTCATAAGCAATATTAATTGGGGAGCTACATGCATGCAAAACATCACCCCCATTTTAGATCTTCAACATGTCCTTAACGAAAAGATTTGGGGCCTCAACCGAGGCATTGCTAGAGTGCCTAAGTACTTTTCAAGTGTCACAAGCTTGTGGCTTTCATTCATACTCAACTATAACTTTAATATAAAGATAACCTGCATTTCAATTGGAAACTATGAACCATGGGCAATAAGGTATCTAGTTCAACACAAACACGAGTATAGTCATGTCGATTGTTGTTAAATGTTTTTCATCATAAGTCAGAGGTCTTCCAACCATGTTAGGCCCGTTTCATTCCAAAAAGAAAGAGGCAACTCTTGAAGGCGAATCCATGCAGACACTTTTGAGATTTTATTCTTGTCAAGAACAAAGTGAGGGTGCCATATTTAGAGGATAATGATCTTTCCCCCAAACATCTATAACCTTTTTTCCTAACTAAGTAAGCATCATCCTTAGTTTTGAAATCACCTTAGTTTTGAAATCATAAATCAAGAAACCCTATTGTGTTATTATGACACTCTTAAGGCCATAATTCCTCTAAACCTAAAAGGCAATAAAGTTGGTCGCGTGGTAGGGCATCCTATAATCAAGGAAAAATCTCACTAAACATCGGTTCCATTTTGATATACTCTTATTAATAACATTATCTGGGATTTTCAAAATAGTGCCAATCTCTTGTCATGGAAAGAGGCTATCTTAGCTCTGGTTGTTGAGTTTGACACTTTTACTCTATCAACTCATGAGGTGCTAGGGGTAAAGTTGGTGATATTGGTGTTCTTTAGTGTCATAGTGTTAATGTGGGTGGCGGTAGGGGTTTTTTTTTCTTAAAGGTTGTTTTGATTTAGAGTTAAGGAGGTTGAGGGATGTTTAAGGTCTTAGTGTTATATGGGTTGGTGATGTTGGATGTTTTTTTGGTGTTTGTGGTGGTGGTAGAAGTTTGTGTTGTTAACTAGTTGATCGGTTCCTAGGTTTGCTAAATTGATCGGCTAGTTCCTAGGTAACTAGTAGCCATGTCTCATACTAAAATAGTCTGATGAGAACATAAATTTTTAGGGTTTTTCAAATACGATTTCCATTGTTCAGAGCAAAAAGAACACCTAGGTGAACCCCTTAAAAATTTGAAGTGGATCCAAGGTGAATTGAGGAGAACCAAGCTAGAGGCTATGGCTGTTTGGAACTAAATTTTCCAGAAATAATACGGTGGCGAGATCTCTCAAACAACAAATCAATAAAATTCAAACAGTTAATTTGTAGGGTATAATCTGGTGTAAAACATACTAAAAACCTAAATGAATCCAATGGTGGATGGCGTAATTATGGCTTTGTCAACTTGTTTCTCTCACTAATCTCTCTTCAGACCTCCTCCATCTGAAAGTTTTTCCTTTCTATTAATAGAGATCATACAACTATAACGCAGTTTAATTTCAACAATACACGCCCCAAATTACAAGTGATTTATTGTCATGTTTATAAAAGGAAAAGAGAATTACATATCGAACTGCTACTTTATATGGCCTTTTCAAATGTTAGTATTTTTGTGTTATAACCATATAATCTTTAGGATAACCAACCTTGTGGCTGATTATGTAACCATGGAGATGATGGTCCTAAAGATGATTGTCGCCATTATTTTTTCTATCTAGTTTCAACTAGTTATCCATTTCAATATTATTCTAAGTTTAACAAATTATAGTAAGAAAAAAGACTAAATATTAGTCCCATAATGGAACTTTGAAATACTCTATCAAAATTTATTATTCCAATAAGAAAAATAGAACGCCAACTATAAGGGAATTGATAACTTGGGTACAAAGTCCTTTCCTTTAATAGTTGTCACTCTCAACAAGACGGTTAGGACCTTCAAGTTTAATGAAAAACTAGAAGAAATAGAGTCGCCACCTAGTAGTTAAAGAAAAATAGGAATCCTAAAATGAGCATTGGTTTCAGATATTCAAATAAAGAGTTGATTATGCTTAAGAGAAGATAGACATCACCATTCTTGCATCCTTTCAAATAAAAGGTTACAATTGTTATATGTTTTCTTCTAAATTACATGCCATTAACTATCTAAATTATTTTTTGAGTTTATTCATGATTTCTTTTAATTTATTTATAATTATTTTTAAAAAATTGATGTTTGTCCTTAAAAATAGGAGACAAGTAGATCAGGCTATTCAAAAAAATTTGATGTTTGTCCTTAAAAATTAGAGACTGGTTAATTAGGTCATTCACAAAATTCAAACATCCATCCCTATAAATAAGGGACTCTTTGATTAAGTTATTTGTGAAAAATTGATGTTCATCCCTAAAAATAGAAAACTCGTTGATTAGAATATTTCAAAAATGGGAGTTGGACTCGTATAGATAGTAAAAATCAAGTTTACCACATACAAAAGAGGTTCAATTGGATGATTTATCATTAATGACTCATTATAAAGTATTAATATGATAATATTAATTATTTTATTTAAGTAACACCAATACTTTTAAATATTGTCAGGTATTCATGATGCTAACTTATGTTAACAATAAATCAAGTTCCTCTCATAACAAAGATGTTGGCCGAAGACTATTAAGGATCAAGCATTTATTGTACCAAGTGTTAGACAACTCAAATCTAGATTAATCATTTAACAAGTAAGGTATTAATAATTAGTAAGATAAAAAGATAAGACATGTTAATAGCAAACTTTCTTGGATATAAACATTTAAGTCCATGTTGAGTTTATAATATACCTATTTTAACATCATTAGTGAAACCTTTTCACCTTAACATAATAAACTTAGCTAAACATTATGAAGAAGATAAACATAAATAAACTAGATAAGAACATAGTTATGATGAAAATCATAAACAAGAGATTAGTGAAAGCAAAACTTAAACATTACAAAAATACAAGGAAAGAAAGCAAGAATATGATCTTGATCTGAAAATCAAGATGCCTAAATAGATGGCAAATACCTCCTTTTATAGGCTAAAATTCAGAACTATTGATTAGATGACTAACTATTTAGTTGATGGCCAACCATTAACTTGGTAGCTGGTTATTGACATTGTTGGCTGACCAAAACATCATTTATAATATTCAAATTTGAGCACATAGTCTTATAAAAATTATGGGCAATTGTCTCAGCTTTTCAACAAAAAAAACCAGAGCTCGTTTGGACTTCTAGAACTCGAGATATGGGCTGAACACTGAATAGTGTCTAGGCTGTAGGACAGATTTAGACGTCTCTTTTGATGCTAAGATTTGAACTTGAAAATGAAAGATTTGAATCTTGAACTCTCATGAAAGTTTTAGGCCTATGTCTTAGCTTTCCATCAAGATAAACCAGACCTAAATCTAAGGTCTAGAACTCCAGTAATGATCCAATAACCGAATGTTGTTCCAGTTTGAATTGAACCACCATCTATTCTCTAAGCTTAGTCTTCTCTTTGTCTCTTCACTTTCAATAGTTAATCACATCAATCAATCCTTTGAGTTATGGGATAAACCTGCATTTAAAATGAACATTTACCATAAACTAATGCTATCTTAAATTGTAAGACTTGATACTATAAAAAATGCTTAAGTTATGAAATTTAATGATACTTTAGGTGCAATATAATGATATAAAGCCTTAATGAGAATGCACTTTAAAGTACTAATCAGGTCCTGTAAAGTTCTTTTTGATAAAAAAAAATATTATCCCTTTTTGAAATATTAAAAAATCCAAAAAAAATTAAAAATTAAAAATAAATATTTTAGGGTCACAAATGGACAAATAATTCGAAAGAGGAATAAATAAGCTAAAGTGGGATTTAATTGCATAAATTGGAACAAATAGCAAAGGTTGAGAACTCAAATGCAACAATGAGGGGCCTAATTGAAGAAAACAATGAGAATTTTTGACCAAATTGAAAAATAGATTAGGGTTGACTTGGAAAATTATTAAGTTTAGGGATTCATTGAACTTTTTATAGGTATAATTGATTTAATCAAGGGCTTAATTGAAAGCAAAATTAAGTTTGAAACTTAATTTGGCCAAAGTTGAAAAAATTAATTAAGTTCAAGGACTTCATTAAACTTTTAATGAGTTTAATTAACATAATTAATGACTTAATTGAAGGAAAAATAAGTTTGGAAGCCTAATTTAGGCCAAATTGCAAGAATTGGAAGTTTTAGGGACCAATTTTGGATTTTAATAAGTTAATTGCTCAATATAGGGGTTTAATTACGAAGAAAAGAAAGTTTGAAGGTCAATTAAAGGCTTAATTAAATAAATTCAAAACCAAGAACCAATATGTGAAAGATGTGACATTGAGGGGCCGAAATTGATTGAATCAGCAATCACATTGAAACAAATTGAAAGTTTAATGGTCAACTAGAGATCAAATTGCATAATATGAAAATCAATGATCTATTTATAAAAGGCAAGCATATAAGAGGATTCCAATTGGCATTACCAGGGGTTCGATTGCATGAATTGAAATATTTGTAGGTTAATTAAAGGTGTATGTACCAAGATTTAAAGTCCAGGGACTAGAACGAGAATTTACAAAAACCTAATGAAAACCTTATTTTTTACGGATTTGAAACAGGAGACATATCATTTGGGTTTTAATGAAAAGAAGGGATGGTTTAACTTAATATGGTGTCTTTGACAACCTCTTGAGCTTTAATCGGCACCATACATATAAGAAACACTTTTTCTACAAGGATCAGTTATCCTCATAATTTATACCCTATTTGTCTCAAAGAACTCAACAACTTTTTATCCCCAGTCAGCCTCCCCTGCATTGATAGATTAAAGTTGATCGAGGGCTACTTTTCTAATCAATGAGCGTGGTGTTCTAGATCTCTAAATTAAGTGTAGTTTGTTCCTAGTGATAGACATGCAACTCATCTATATATTTCAGGTCCTTTGATGAAACATTTATAGCCTAATCTTCATGATTAATTCATCAAAGTATCCTGCTAAGTCAACCTTGACTACAAAAGAGGGTCAACCTTAAAAGAGCCAACTTTAAGGCTATTTTCTCTTGGTAAGGTTCATTGCATAAAAGATAAAAGAAAACTAGACATCATAGCTTTCCGAAAAGGTTACAAGAGAGAGGGGGGGGAGAGTGAATCTTTCGTAACAACCTATCTTTAAAAAACTACGATAGAATTTTTGGGTGGTTTTTTAACATCGTGGTTCTGCTTCAGTCTATAAAAGGAGTTCCTTTCCACAAAGAGAGGAGGAAAATAAAAGGAAAATGTTAAAAAAAAAAGAAAGAAGCAAAAGTGCGAGAGAAAAAGAGTAGAGGAATAAAGGTTGAAAAAAGCAAGAAACAAAAAGAAAAAGAGTAAGAACATCTAGAATAGAAGGTTGCGTTTTGACTAAAAGGTATATTATTTACCATTGATGAGATTGTGTAACTCAATAGGCACACCCCTCCTTAATTCCTTTTAAATCATTACTTGAATGCTTAATGTTTATACATCATAATTAATTGTTGGTTTGATGAACAACAAATGTGTTTTGATGTGTTAATCATCTTTTAAAGTAATATTCTTGTTTTGATGAATGTATGTTCTATAAGGTAGTAGATGCATAACTTGTGATCTTAAGATATTGTAGACTGTTAATGTAAGGTTAAAAATAATAGCAAAGTCAGTTTTGATGGTTAGGTTAGTCCTGGGTTTATGCTTGAGGTTGTTAGGTTTGATTCTTGGATTATCTAGCATATTGTTCCCTTTGAATGAGTCTTTGAGCTTTAATTTTACATGATCTAGCTCTATGTGCTGATTTGAAACAATTTGGTCTCTAGCTTTGATTTGATTTGGTTTTTGGGTTCTTATGATGTTCTTCATGTTCAACAAAAAACTACCATGTGATCTTCACAAACTCTATTATGATCATGAGTTATGTTTCTAGGTCTGAGGCCAGGTTGGGAAGCCTAGTCTACGTGATTAGGCTAAGCCTTTAAGGTCTAAGATCATATTTCTGGGCCTTTAAGGCACATTTGACAAATACGCCCTTAAAGCAATATTTAAACATGTATTTTTTAGTTAAGAACATGTTTGCCAAACACGCCTAAACACATTTTTTTCACAACCTTATTATTTTTTTTGTCTTTTGCCAAACACATTATTTAATTTTAATTATTTTTAAGATTTTTAGAGAACCATTTTGCAATTAATTTTGAGTCTTTTATACCATTTTTACCTTTTATACTTAATATTTGTGATTGTGAACTTACACGTAAGACCATTTTTTTCGATATCAAAGTTTTAATAATAGAAAAACAATAAAAACCTTTAAAAAAAAAATATTTATGATTTAAGTTGCATATGGTCACATTCTAAGACATTTTTCATATTCTAAGACATTTTTAATGCATATTTTTGTAAAATAAAACATTTTTATTTTTACTTTTTAAGAAAAAATAATTAATGGATTTTACAACTAGTTTGTAAATATCCATTAGAATTTGACATAAATTTTAAAAACACTAAAAAAACTAATTTTTTTAATATTAGAATTTATTAACTTATACGTAAGATGTATTCCTAGTAATAAGGAAAATAAAAATATAAAATATATTTCAGTTTTAGATGGCTAAGTTTAACCCATAAAGCCATGATCCACCTTAAAAAGGTGGATCTGCTTTAACCAATAGACATATCAATGGTTTGAAAAACTCAACAGAGCCTTAGTAATAATCAAACAACTGAACAATACATCTTACCTAGGTTAGGATGTATGAGGGGTTATATTGTCTTCCCAATACATGATCAGTCCCTTTATGTAGACTCTATAGACCAGTTAGGGTTCTTAATGACCAAAACTCTAGGTGGCAACTCCAAACCATTACACCATAAAAGAAAAGGAATTCTTTGTTCTTCCTGCACCCAAATCCAATCTAAGGTTGATTACTGTGACATCATATACATACAACATAATAACAACTCCATTAGGGACTTACCTGTGGATTAAGCTTTGTTGTATGTCTGATTGTTGTATTTTATTTTGTTTAGTCTATGCATTTATTGTCAATATCAATTTTATACATATTACTCATGCATTGTATATTGGATATAGATTAATACCTTCATGCATCATATGCTTTAAGTTTTTAGAGAACACACAAACTTTTACGTTAGGTGGGGGATTAATGATTTGTCTTATGATTATTGGTAAGTGTTCAAGTTTGTCAAACACTCAACTCAGATTTGAATGCTTGCTTGGTAATAGTGGGTATACATGGCTTAATTGTTTCTTGAAATGCTCCTATATTGTCCTTACAAGGACCGTTACTGGGCAAATCTGAAACCTTTTGAGACAAGGTAGAAAACCTACTCATGATTCATTTAATGCATAAAACTTGCCTATAGGTAAATGTTCCTAAATATTCATATTGCATTGAAGGCAAACTTGACCATAAAAATCATGTATTGCAAGATTTTGAGTTGAAACTATGACTTCTATAAAATACATATCTTTTCAAGAATTTAGGCAAGAATATGAGCAAGTCAAGTTGACTGAGGGAAACCATCCAAGATTCAATACTGGTGAATTACCACACATTACCAAGGTGGGAAAATGCTATGAATGACATGGATGAATTTATATAATGAAAGGATTACAACCCATCTTCTGTCATATAATGTGTTTGGAACTCAACCATGATAAGAACTCAAGAAAAAACTCTTTTACAATGATTGGCCAGACTAAAAATTCTTGCCCAAATAATAAAATATAGAAGCCATGTATCAACTCGGAAGGGCTAATCCATATCCAATATACATCCTCAAAAGAATACATAAAATCATTCATACATAAACATTTTTTAAATCTTAAACGTCATGTGCTTGAAAAGATTGAAATATAGGTTCCCATTTGAAGCGAACTTATAATACCAAATCCAAAAAGAAACTAATGAAAAACAAAGAACAAGCTTGTTAGAAGGCTAATGGAAAGCCTTGCAGGGGACATAGTAAGGCTTATTAGCCTACTTGAGCATGCGTTAAGGGAAAAATATGTAGAAGCCTCAAATAATTAACCAGTAGTAGCAACTCATCTAAAAGCTATGACTCATTTTCATCAACAAAGTTTGAGCCCTAGTGGTACATCTCTAGAATCCCATTTCATAGGCCACTATCTATATATCTAACTTGCTTGTTTGATAAGACGTTTTGGTAGACTTGATTGGAGAAGAAGTTCTAAAAGAGAAGCCAGTGGAAGAATAGGCTAATGAAAAATAGACAGCTTTAACAAAAAGGATGAGGGTGATATAAGAGTTTAACTATACGATCCAGTAAAATCAGTATAAATGTTCCTAAACCCCATTGTCGTAGTATTGAAGAAATTCTAAATGCCTAAGTTTATCAAGTATATAGAAACTCAATGTTCATTGACTCATTTAAAAGCCTATTGTAATAAGATGACAAAAGTTGACCATTATGAGAAATTGGTCATCCACTTGTTTTAAAACAACCTTAACTACACCACCTTTATAAAACCCAATTAAAACTTTTCTTGAGTGAAATAAAAACTTAATTAATTAATTCAAAAATAAAATGGGTTAAATTAAATAAAAGAAATTTAATTAATATGAGAGGGGTGAAATTGGATAAAGAAAAAAAGTGATATGATATAATTAATTAAGAAGGAAAAGTAGTGGGGACAAAATGGGATATATGAGATAAATAAGGTTAATATGCAAATAATAGAAATTTAGACTATAAATTCCCTTTTTTTTTCTCTTGTGGTAGGTAGTTTTTGCTTCTAAGAGAGGGTGAGAATCGTTTTATTCTTTTTCTTGTTTCTTCATATATCAATGAAAAAAAGGTTAAAGTAGAGTTAGTAAAGGATAAATAAGTAATCAAAAGAGGAGATTGGGTGTTTTGGTGGGTTCTTTGAGAAAAAAATTATGAGTTAAGGTTTTTTTTAGGGGGGTTGAGGAGAAAGAAAAGAAAAATGGAAGGAACTTTGATTTTCTTGCGTTCATCACTTGAATCATTATCCAATTAAGGTAAGAGACTCACCCAAAGAGATTAATTTGAATTATTTTGTGATTTTGTTGAAGAATTGAAAATGCTAGTGTTATGTGACAATTGATTTGTGAAGCTTGATTGTTGAAATGTTGCTATTATGATTGAATAAGGTTTGTTGTCATGAAATAAGGGTGGGTAATGATTTAATTTAAAGAATGGAAGAGAAGGAAAAAGAAGGAAAATTCCTCCCTCATCAATTATTGCTTTCAACTAAGGAAAAAAATTAAGAGATGGGAAACTTTTGCTATAATTGTGTAGAATTGTGTTGATTTGAGTTTTTTTTTTTTTAAAAAAAAGAAAGAAACAATTATGCATAGAAAGAATTTGGGATTGTCAATGTGATTAAATTGAGAATTTGAAATATAAATGGAGAATGAAATTGATCTTTATGGTAATGAATGACAAATAATATATTGATTTTGTTGGTAAAGGAGAGGTCTAGGCATAGTGATCTTCATTCAATTCTCTATTCTTTGAAGTGTGATAACCAAAAATAGAATGAGATATACAAAAATATCAGAACTTTAAAAGAAGAGACATCACTCTATATGTTTCTAAATAATATAAATTAGTTAGGTGGCCTGCGTTACACTGTGGGCTCATCTTTAACTTAAAAAAAAATTGGAAGCAGAACCCAAACTTATTTGGGTCCTGCCAAGCTAGGTCCCAAGCATATTGGGGTCCTGCTGCGGCCAGAACCTAAGGCTATTTTTGGATCCTGCAACTAATAATTTGTATGTAATTTGTAAATGACAGTAAATGTAAAATTAAATGTAATTTTATAAAATTATTATTACAATATATTTGATAAAAATAGTAAATGATATAACATTTTCTTTCAAATTCATCAATTATTTTATTAATAATATTAATTACAATAAAATATACTCTTATAAATTTTACTGAAAATAATAATATTTATAATACAAATCATAATATTTTTAGTATTAATATTATTAATTATTATAAAAATAATATTATTTATGACTCCAAAAATAATAATATTTTTTAGATTAATACTATTCATTATACTAAAATAATATATTAAGAAAAAAATATAATAATTCTTTTAATATTAATTATACTAAAAAAATAATATCAATAAAACAAACAATAATATTTTTACTATTAATACTCTAAAAATTAATTATACCAAAAAAAGAATATTAAGAAAACTACTAATAATATTTTTAATACTAATACTTGTAATTATACTAAAAGTATAGGCAGCCCATGCACCACGTGGCGCTTAGGATGTACCCAAGAGGAAGCAGACCAAGCGCCAGGTGGCGGTGTGCTGCCGGCCTGGGGTGGTGCTGCCCAAGTTCGGAGACCAAATTGCACAACCTAATGCAGCTCAAGCGCCACGTGTGTGTCGGGGAGTGCCCAACCCACAAGCAGTAGCCTAAGCGCCACTTGTGCGTAGGCCTTGCTCAGCACTGAGGCAGTAGCCCAAGCGCCATGTATGCACAGGCTGTGCCTAGCATTGAGGCAGGAGCTTAAACGCCACGTATGCACTAGGAAATTATTATAAAAATAATAATATCTATAACACAAAAAAGTAATATTTTTACTATTAACACTTTTGATTCTAGTAAAAATAATAACATTCATAACCCAAATAATAACATTTTTAATACCAAGAATATTTAGAACATAAATAAAAACATTTTTTTTATATTGAAACTTTGAATTATTATAAAAATAATAATATTAAAACATTAAGTCTTGATGAAGGACCTAATAGAATTGGGTTCTTACGCTAGATTCATGGATCATGGGTCCTAATGCCTGACCCACTCCCCTTGAATCCAAAGCCAGGGTCCTGCAGGCTGGCCCCTCCAGCTTGGCGCTTGGGTCCTGCAAGCTGCAGCCTCCCCACATGCCTTCACCAACAGTGTAATCCACAGTAAAAGCACTCATAGTCTATAGTATCTATATTATAGTATAATTCATAGTAAATTCATTCAAGGTAAATAGTATTTTGCACTACGGTGAAACACTAATTAATTTTAGTTATAATTAATCTACCTAAGAATGTCGTTGCTTGGGATCTGATACGCCAATAATATAATCTACCATGGATGACTACCAAACCAATAGTCACTAAGAAACAAGACCATAGATTTAAAAAATTTAAAGAAAGATGAAGCATAAAGAAACAAATCAATAGAATTGGAAAAATGAAAACCGAAAACCTTGTCGTTATTATTTGGATGGAGAGATGAGCCATAGACGCAACAAAATCCAACTGGGGGGAGAACCTTGAGAAAACTCTTCAGTTCGGCAATTTTGTCAATCTCCCTAATGATTCTAGCGTTAATTGAACAAGTTTACAACAAGTACAAAATTGAAGGGGCAAGCTTCAACATTTTCATGACAGCAAGTTGCAACACTGGATTAACGCAATTGAAAGACATGAAAAAAATAAATAAATGCCAGAACTAGAGATAAATCTAATCAAGCAATGTCAAACACATTGAATCATTCTGAAAGTGGACTGTCCTGGTTAAAAATAAGTTTTCTTGAAATGGCCCCTAAACCCATAAAGTCTATCTATCAAACCAAGTTTACTCATGCCCTCTATCTAAGGCATTCACGTACATCATTTATACAACTTTACGAATTGTGATTTTTGTGAGGCATTTTATCAAACATTTGATAGGCATGGCGAAAAAAGCTCAATGTTAGGAAAACGTTTTTGTAAATGGCTTTTTATTACACGTGACTGTAAAAAGGGAAGAACAGAGAGGTACAGAATATGGAGTACGAAAGTAACACGAGCTGTCTTCACTTACCCGTTTTTCGGGAGGTACGGGGAGGTTGTTTCTTGGTGATTAAAAAAACAGGTGGTGTTGCTATAAAGGCCAGGTTTTTAAATTAGAATTCATACAGCGTGTTTATTTTTGTGATTTGAGAGTGTTTTTTTTT
>Ga0325414_1006381_pt1 | contig 12501 bp, 5 predicted proteins | sample PopdelMetagenome_8_FD_206183 | JGI IMG/M metagenome (GOLD analysis project Ga0325414, IMG submission 206183) | Populus deltoides microbial communities from Bellville, Georgia, United States - Leaf-PdKOR-R3 | ecosystem: Host-associated > Plants > Phyllosphere > Phylloplane/Leaf | place: USA... | reverse complement strand
TGCCTTTTGTTCATGTAAAAACCATCTTGTCAATTCAATATGGCTCCTGCCAGGGTGAATGATGATGATGAGCATCATGTACTTATGTTTTATGCCCTTGATTGTTGCTGAGAGACGATGCAGAGAAAGGAAAGGAAAGGAAAGGAAAGGAAAGGATAAAACAAAAGGTAAAGATGAAAAAAGGATGGCTTTATATGATGCGCATGCTTAGTGTCAAATCTGACAATTTATTGTGTATATGGACCATTTGGAAAAAAAGAAAGGTGAAAAAAAAGCCTGGATAAATTGTGTAATTAACACAGGAAAAGAAAGGAAGCAAAATAATACAGGATGCAAAAGTTTGGATGAAATAGAACAATTTAATGATGCCATGGTTTATAAGCGCAATAATTGTGATATTTACCTAAATGTTGCTTTTATAAACCATGATATTTATTATAATTTTATTGTAATTTTGAACCGTGATATTTATTAGTAGATTGTTTTGAGAAACGACTTAGCATTTCAAAAAGCAGTTGGACATTAGCAAAAATAGTCCGATATTTTTGAGAAACAATTGGACCTTTTTGGCTATTGTCTAATTTTGAGAAATTTTTATGTTTTGAGCCTAAAAAAGTTTATAAAATCATAGTTTTTGTTGATTTGAAATTTAACTTACTTTATGATTTTAGAAAGCTAAATTTTTTTATAATTTTAACAAAATTTCAACGGATTTTTTTCTATATATAAACTATACCCAAAATATCATCTCGTTTAAAAGACTTGAAAACACCACAATAACTCCAATTAACAAATTCTCATATTTCATAACCACCAGTGGCTACGGAGTAAGGAAAAAAAAACATTTTGAATGAATAAAAAATAATTCATCTTATCTAATATTCAAGTAATCCCAAAATATAGAAACATAAATCATTCATCTATCTACGTCTACGTCATCTACTGGATAATCCAGGCTCATCAGTAGCACGACTGGATCTAGCTCCTTCACCTACCTAAATAGCCTCGTTCTTTTCCACGACATCATCAAGAGTTAACCGCTCTTCAAAGGCATCAAGTCTAGTGCGGTAAACATTTAATCACTGAGATGCAATGATGTGAACTTTACTTTTTTCATCAATATTAAGAATATAAGATGCAGCCTCTTGACCTTTCTGTAGCATGAAACCAACCTAATATTAACAAAACATTAAGGTTAAATTAAAAGATCAATACACAGGACCCAACATTTAACATTTCATAATTATGAAAAGATTTGACTACTTACAAGGCTTTGAATCCGCTGGGCATGTTGTTGTACTGCATATATCCAGGTGGTGGAACCTGCTCGGGATCCAGAGTTATAATGACTCGAAGTGTGATATTCATGTACCAAATCATATTTTCTCATATGTAATCATGAGATGCATCTTTGTAAATATCTCATTTGTCCGTGCACCCCACTGTGATACATAAGTTTCACATTGGCTTAACTAGTCATAATCATCATTCTTACTCTAAGGAGTTATGATGTGCAATGCATCACTTGAATCGATGTCAACTGGAATGTGTTGTTTATAGCTGAACTATCACATTATCCGGTTTGGGAAATGTAGCTCGACCATTTCAAAAATATCTATGGGATGAATGATGTCCATATGTCTATCCCACTAGTGCAAACTACCGGAGCAACTGCCAATCTGTTATCCGAGTAAGGCATCCACATGACTTGTAAAATATAAGTTTTTTTAAATATTAAACAACAATAATTTGGTGAAGTTTAATGATTTTTATTAAACAAATGATTAAAATACTTTTGCCTATCTAGCTCGCTTCGATAAAATACTAACACATGTGTTGGATTATTTTCAAATACTCTACTAGCACACCACCTAGCATTAAAATTATGTTAGTTTAATTGCATTTTTTTTAAAGTTATAATTACACAATATAAATGCATATAATTTCAAAATAACATCACAATAATACATGCATCCGAGTGATATATGAAGTGTAACCCCTATACTCTGGATAATCATAGACGACAATCGGGGTAACTGGGGTTTGCCCATTTGAAGATGTTCCCATGACCATAACTTTTATTCAATAAAAAAAACTTTTGAATCAGTCATGTTAACAACAAACATTTAAAGTCTAGATAGTGTTTCTCGCTTCATACCTATAGAAGTAGCAAACATCCCTTAACCTATTTGACCCCCTTCATGTATGCAAGATATATATGTCTGTACAAACATGTCAAAACAATAGATCCCTAGCTAAATGTAAGGATGAAGCCAAAATTCTCAATAAGTGTCAGATAAATTAAAGGCATATATCTCCTAGGTCCGTGAATAATAAACTGCCAAATAGATAGAGAATATATGATTTGGCATACCTACATAATACATTAAGATTATCATAATAATTCATGCAAATTTAACAAATAATAAACACATTAGATTCATAATTTATTTTGTACCTCTACAGGATCTCCTTACCAGCATCAGTTGATAGTGTTGCAAATATCTTCTCAATCCACTTAAGATGCATGCTACCCCCCTTCCAATTCAGAAAGAGGGGGTGCCAATCAAAATGATTGCTCGCATAACAAAATCTTATTATGAACACTAGAAGATGTGATTGCCTGTCCATCAATGACCAGTCCAAGCAAAACCGTAAGGTCTTAAAGTGTCGATGTCATCTTTTCATATGATGAAACGTATGTGTCTCACATCTGCACCAGTGTGTTTGGTATTGTGGTAGTTTCTATAGTTTTAGTTTGAAAAAAATTATTTTATAAAAAGTACTTTTAGTTGAGGTTGGTTTGATATTTATATATGTTTGGTTAAAACTGTGGTTAAAATTGAGGTTGAACAAAAAGTAGTTTAATGTGTTTGGTTAAGAATGTTTTTTAAATTGAGGTTATAAAATAACATATATAAAATTTAAATATTGTAGATTTAACTACTACTATTACAACATGAAATAAATAATACTTTATATAAAATATTTTTTATTGTTCCATTAAACTATCTACAATTCCATTATGTACAAAAAGTCATTCGACAAGAACTACAATTTCCATGATTTTTTGAGCGTGCAATAAAATTAGGTAAAATATTATCAGGAATAAAATTCAGATTACAGTGTGAGTGAATTTAATTCACTCTACACTAGTTTTTTTAGGGGAAAAAATGATGTTCACATGACCAGTGCGAGTGAATTTAATTCACTCTAAACTAGTTTTCAAAAAAAAAAAAAATTACTGTTCACTTTTAAAAAATGAACAGTGCAGAAGAAGAAAAGCAGCCGACTCTCCACAAAAAGTAGCTCCAGCATGCTTTGTATTGCCCTGCGTTACAAATGCAGATTTCAATGGGCCCTATGAACAGTAAACAATGTTTTTTTCATTACCAGACATGTTGCGCATGCGTTTTAAGCAAAACGCAGACGCAACCTCCTATACAAATAGAGTCTTAATCAGTGCATGGATTAAACTGTGGTCAAACTTGATGTGGTTTAGACAACTGACATATAAAAAACCTGCATGGAACACATACGGCTGGACCCGCTCATCTAGTCTCATCTGCCCATGTGTATGGTAATAAATAGTGGTTTTATACTCCATAAAAATTTTAATTGTAAGTACACACATATATATAATACCTTTACCAATAAATAAATTAAACATAAATTAAAAATTCATACAATACTAGTGAATATGTCCTCTGATCAATATCATTCCTGCAACTGCAAGATAGAAGTGTCGGCGGGTCTGGTAGGCATGTACTGTGATTAATGCTCTTCATGATCATAGTCATGCTCTCCCTGCTTATAATCATGCCGACCCTGCTCATAGTCCTACTCTCCCTGTATATCATTTAAATATGAACGCTCAACATAAGTAGACAATTTGCCACCTCGAGTGCGTGACATCTTATCTAATAGTACCCGTGTTTAACACGAGACAAGATAAGTTTAAAATGCATAAAAAAATAATACACCATAACATGATAAAAAAATAATATATATTTTACACACAATTGTTTTGTCATACATACTTTGTCGATTAAGACATGTTTTCCTATTATGGCCTATTTCATTGTATATGTCACATCTATAATGTGCATGACCTTCTATTGCATCCATCTCATTGTGCAAACGAATTGACATTTGTCGACCACGCTTGAACTTTCATCTACGAGTCTACTTCAACTCAAGGTCCAGTGTAATCAATCTATTCTAGCTCGTCTGGTAATGGACGAAATGACATGTCATATATGTAGCTATGAATCGTGTAATGATCATCAACAAACTATGTGAAGTTTATAAGATTCTTGGCACAACATGCAAGAACATGTGAACATGACTATTGGAATGTTTGCCATTTACAACATGTATATATTTTATCATTCAAACTGATTACCCGCCTAACTTCTTTAACAACACCCAGTTTAATAAGAGTGTTGACCTACAACACTCCTTGCTTGGAATCAAATAACATTATGGCATGATCTGTTGATTTAAATCTTCTCAATATCAACTCAATCTCAATTATAGGAACTAAATCTTACCATATTGGATTTCAGCATTAACTTTACGTCCTCGCTTGACCCAACTCAATTTAAAGTGTGACATCTACTTTATCGCGTTTATAAAGCATGATATTTAGTAAACATCTGTTTTAGAAGCGTGCATGTTTTATCATTCAAGCCCATTTAACTTCTTTAACAACAACTAGTTTAATATAAGTGTTGACCTGGAACACCCCTTGCTCGGAATCAAATAACATTGCAGTATAATCTCTTGATTCAAACCTTCTAATATCAACTCAATCTCAGTTATAGAGGTTAAATCTTATCATGTTAGATTTCAGCATTAGCTTCACGTCTTTACTTCACCCAACTCAATCTCAAATGTGGTATCTATTTTATTTAAAAATACAATATTTAATAAACATCATGTTTTATAAACATGAAAATGTCAAAGCATAGAATTTCACCAAAATTTTATTTTCAATGTGTTATTTTTTTAATTTTTTTTCCAAAAAAACCTTAGATCACAAGTGTTAAATCACTGTCCAATCTTGTTACCTCATATTGATTCTGTTGCTACCAGTACTAAAGGCAAGGTCGGCAAGCATTTTTTTTTTTTCAAGTTTCAGCAAAATACTACCAGGATTTATTACTTTGTTGACCTCTTTTTTTTTTCAATTCTCTGAAACACATGTAATAGATCTGGCCCAGCCAATAGATTTGATTTTCAGCCGCGGTTAAAAAATGATTTTAGTTTAATTTTTTTTAAATACATGTTTTATTTATAAAAAATATTGAGAACTTGTTGCCATGAGTTCAATTTTAGGCCTCCAAGGTTTTGAGCGAAAACTAATTTCTTGATTTCTTTGATACCTTTTCATTTAGACTGATATTACTGTAGACCATGTATGTGTATATTTAGCTGGAGGTAGTGTTTGTTTTTGCAGTATCACTATATTTTTTTTTATTTTAAATTAATTTTTTTTATATTTTTAAATCATTTTGCTATACTATATTAAAAATAACTTTTAAAAAAATAAAATAAAAATATAATTTTAATATATTTTTAAATAAAAAAATTATTATTATTATAATATCAACCATTACATTAGAATAAAAACAATTGATGAGACTTGTACTTGTCACAAACCATATCTCAAACAAGATCTTATTTGTCCAGAGAACATCACGGGGATTTAGGGTTATGTGGTCGAAATCATTGAATCTTCTACTTTAAAAAAAAAAAAAAAATAAAAAATAATAGCAAGCATTTGGAATAATTATGTAAAAAAAAAAAAAAAATGTAGCTAGCACAAAAAAGGGCTGGGGGATAGCATATGAATTATACATATACGACCCAGCATTAATCAGACAAGCATGAAAATGCAACAGTTTAGCTACTAATAAATGGAGCCACATATTTGATTAATGATTAATCAGACAAGCACATTACAATATGCGGTGTCAAAGAGTCCTCTTTGACTTTGACTTTGACCTGTACACAGCCGCTTTGTTTGATTAGAGTAGTGTAAAAAATAATATTAAAAAAAAAACTAAGTGTTTTATATTGGCCTCTGAGTGAGAACGCTGTTAATTCTCACAGTGTTTTAAGTTTTTTTTTTAATTCTAGTTATTGTTTTTTTATATGAATTATATTATTTTATATTGCCTGCGTTGATGATTGGATTTAATAATTTGTTTCACACTTTTTCATTTAGGGTTTCTAGGGTCTTAAAAAAACATTTGAACATTAATTTGATTCTTAGTTTTGCAAAAGAAGAATTTCGTTTCCTTGCGAAGAATTAAAAAAGAGTAGGTTTAAATTGAAAATGAAGTGAAATGGAGCCTTTTAGTTTTTAAAAATATATTTTTTAGATGATTTTCAATAACTTTGCTCTAAAACGCGCGTGGAAAAGCACTATAACTTTCTTCATATATTATTTTTTAAATTTTTTTAGCTTTTGTTCCTTTTTTTTCACGTGTTTTCTTTTCAAAATTGAATTTTTTTTGTTTTTTTAATTGTTTTGTTTTTGTTTTTTCAAAAAAATTATCTTTGCTAATTTTTTTAAATATTGAATTGGTTGTGAATTTATCTATATAATTTTTTTCTTTAAAACATTGTGGATTGCTACAATATTTCCCTACATGATTTTCTTTCTTTCTTTTTATGATATATTTCTTTGTTTTTTCAAACTGGTCTTTGTCAATTTTTTTTATATTGAACTGGTTGAGAATTTAGTTTCGTAGTTTTTTTTAATATAACACTGTAGATTGCTACAATGTTTTCGCCACATGATTTTTGTTTTGCTGTAGTGTTTTCCACATGTTTTTTTTTAAAATTATCTTTATCGAATTTATTTTTTCAATAACGAGCTAGTTGAGAATTGAGCTTTAGCTTTCCCCATATGTTATTTTTTCTATTTTTTTCAGAATTGTTTTTGTTGATTTTATTTTTTTTTACTATTGAGTTAATTGAGAATTTAGTTTTTTAGTTTTTTTTCTTTAAAACACTGTGGATTGCTACAGTGTTTCCCCACAAGGTTTTTTTTAATGATTTTTTTCAGAATTATCTTTGTCGATTATATTTTTTTCTTCATATTGAGCTGATTGAGATTTTAGTTTTGTAGTTCTTTAAAACATTGTGAATTGCTATAGTATTTTCCCACATGTTTTTTTAATTGATTTTTTTAAAAAATTATTTTTATCGAATTTATTTTTTTTATATTGAGCTGGTTGAAAATTTAGCTTTGTAGTTTTTTCTTTAAAACACCGTTGATTGCTACAATTTTTCCCACATTATTTTTTTTTGTTATGATTTTTTTCAAAATTATCTTTATCGATTTTATTATTTTTAATGTTAAGCTGATTGAAAATTACAACTGTAAATTTCCTTATGAAACACTATAGATTGCTACAATGTTTCCCCGCATGTTTTGTTTCTTTTTTTTGTGATATTTTTCAAAATTATCTTTGTTGATCTTATTTTTTTAATATTGAGTTGGTTGAGAATTTAGTTTTGTAATTTTTTTCTTTAAAACAATGTAGATTACTACAGTATTCCCCACATGATTTTTTTTGTTATGATTTTTTTAAAATTATTTTTATTGATTTTATTATTTTTAATATTGAGCTGATTGAGAATTACAACTTTAGAATTCCTTAAGAAACATTATAGATTACTACAGTATTTTCCTGCTTTGTTTTTTTTCCCTTTCATTTTTTTTCTAATTTTTTTGAAAATTATTTTTATCGATTTTAATTTTTAATATTGAGCTGGTTAAGAATTTAGCTTTATAGTTTTTTCCTTGAAAATATTGTGGATTGCAACAATTTTTCTCCATATGATTTTTTCACAAATCCACGACAATGCACAAGCCCGCGACATCGCGCGTGCATAACATCTAGTTTATTTATATTTTTAGATTAGCCATTAAGCTTTTTTTTTTTAATTTTATATTTCTTTATTATGTAGTTTGGCTTGGTTTGTGTTGCTTTCTTTCATATTGTAGGAAGCATGCAATGTCTTTAGCTTCTTTTCCTTGTTTTTTTTTTATATATAAAAATACAAATAAGAGGATGACGCATCGTACGCTCATTTAAAATTAGGTTTAGGTGTTTGGGCCTGTGCTACTAGGCCTGCAAACCAAACTTGATTTTTGGTGGATCAGCTTTGTTGGGCCTCTTGGACCCGCACACATGACTTTTTTTTTTTTTATCTTTTTTTCCTTTTCATTTTAAGTAGCTAGACACAAGCGTCTATATCTTATTTTTGATGGGCCAGACATGTTAAGCCTCTTAGACACAGGTTCCCGACCCTTTTTTGCATTTTCTTTTTTCATTTTAAGTTTATTTAATAAGAAATTAACTAACAAAAAATATATTATATATTACTCTATTACTTTTTAATTTAATTAAAAATATATTTGAGTTATTATTTTTTAAAACATCATTAAAATTTCAAATTGGTCTTTGTCGATTTTTTTTTCATATTGAGCTGGTTGATAATTTAGCTTCGTAATTTTTTTAAAAATAACACTGTAGATTGCTACAATGTTTTCCCCACATGGTTTTTGTTTTGCTGTAGTGTTTCCCACATGTTTTTTTTTTAAATTATCTTTGTCGAATTTATTTTTTCAATAACAAGCTAGTTGAGAATTGAGCTTTAGCTTCCCCCATATGTTATTTTTTCTATTTTTTTCAGAATTGTTTTTGTTAATTTTTTTTATTTACTTTTGAGCTGATTGAGAATTTAGTTTTTTTTTTTAAAACACTGTGGATTGCTATAGTGTTTCCCGACAAGGTTTTTTTTAATGACTTTTTTTTTTCAGAATTATCTTTGTCGATTATATTTTTTTCTTCATATTGAGCTGATTGGGATTTTAGTTTTGTAGTTCTTTAAAACACTGTGAATTGCTATATTGTTTCCCCACATGTTTTTTTTAATCGATTTTTTTAAAATTGTTTTTATCGAATTTATTTTTTTCATATTGAGCTGGTTGAAAATTTAGCTTTGTAGTTTTTTTTCTTTAAAACACCGTTGATTGCTATAATTTTTCCCCACATTATTTTTTTGCTATGATTTTTTTCAAAATTATCTTTATCGATTTTATTATTTTTAATTTTGAGCTGATTGAAAATTACAACTGTAGATTTCCTTATGAAAAACTATAGATTGCTACAGTGTTTCCCGACATGGTTTTTTTTCTTTTTTTGTGATATTTTTCAAAATTATCTTTGTTGATCTTATTTTTTTTAATATTGAGCTGATTGAGAATTTAGCTTCGTAGTTTTTTTCTTTAAAACAATGTGGATTGCTACAATATTCCCCACATGATTTTTTTTTAAATTATCTTTATTGATTTTATTATTTTTAATATTGAGCTGATTGAGAATTACAACTTTAGAATTCCTTAAGAAACACTATAGATTGCTACAGTATTTTCCTGCTTTGTTTTTTTTCCTTTCATTTTTTTTCTGATTTTTTTGAAAATTTTTATTTTTTTAATATTGAACTGGTTGAGAATTTAGTTTTGTAGTTTTTTCCTTGAAAATATTGTGGATTGCAATAATTTTTCTTCATATGATTATTTCACAAATCCACGACAATGCACAAGCCCGCGACATCGCGCGGGCATAACATCTAGTTTATTTCTATTTTTAGATTAGCCATTAAGCTTTTTTTTTTTTTAATTTTATATTTCTGTATTATGTTGTTTGGCTTGGTTTGTGTTGCTTTCTTTCATATTGTAGGAAGCATGCAATGTCTTTAGCTTCTTTCCCTTGTTTTATATATATATATATATATATATATATATATATATATATATATATATATATATATATAAATACAAATAGGAAGACGACACATCGTACGCTCATTTAAAATTAGGTTTAGGTGTTTGGGCTTATGCTACTAGACCCACAAACCAAACTTGATTTTTGGTGGACCAGCCTTGTTGGGCCTCTTGGACCCGCACATATAACTCTTTTTTTTTTTTATCTTTTTTTCGTTTTCATTTTAAGCAGCTAGACACAAGCGTCTATATTTTATTTTTGATGGGCCAGACATCTTAAGCCTCTTAGACCCGGTTCCCGACCCTTTTTTGCATTTTTTTTTCATTTTAAGTTTATTTAATAATAAATTAACTAACAAAAAATATATTATATATTACTCTATTACTTTTTAATTTAATTAAAAATATGTTTGAGTTATTATTTTTTAAAACACCATTAAAATTTCAATTTATTTTTTAATAAGATTATAGTTGTTTTTCTTTAAAAAATATTTTTAGTAAGTTTTTATTTACACCCTATCATGTTTGTTTTTATTTTAAAAAAAAATACTTGATAACTTTTTTTTTCTACAATAGCTTATCTTTATTATCATGTGATTAAATAAAAGATACTTGGAAAAAAAACAAAGTAATTCAATTAAGATGAGTATATATTTGACATGTGTATCCATGTCAATCCAGATTCATCTAATACATAGTTGTTTATATATTTAAAAAATAAAAACAAGTACATTTTATTTTTTTTTTTCTTTTCGCTTGAAAATATGTTAACTGCATGTTTTTTTCAATCTACGTTCAGCAATTATTTCAATGAAACTTCCCTTACTCGTTAAAAGGCAGCCTGTGGCGTATCGTATAAACAAAAAAATGCTTGCCATGCTTAGAAGGAAATCACATAAGGATTGCTAGCCCGTGTAAATTATCCTGACACATCACCTGCCTGGAAAAAAAAAAAACGAGGAGAAAGATTTAGGCTAGCAAAATGAGAATTTATTTAATAAAACCCGAAGTAATCTGTGAAGCCAGGCATCCCAGAATCTCTAAATCTATCATTTAACAATTATCATGTGAGAAATGTGTCAAGACACTTCAAGGAATTAGCTATGGTACTCCATCATCACTATGAACTTGGAATCACAGCTTGTGGGCAAAGCCATCAAATCATCACAAGAAAGAAAGAATCAATTCAATATTTATATGATATGACATTGATTATGATAACGATGACTACTCATTAGCTGAGGCCATAATTTGTGATATTAGTTGGGTTGTTTTTTTAATTAATATATTTGCACTAGGTTGTATGTGTTTTAATTAATTTTTTAGGTTTTAAAATAAAAAATTATATAAATCTTCAGTGATATCGAGAGAACTCGAATTTATAACCATTAAAAAACAAAATTTATAACCATTAAAAAACAAATTCAAAACCTGATTAATTAAATTATCCATAAAAGTTAGTTATGGGTTTTTTTTTAGAATTAGGACACAGGATATTGATAAATAATTGTGAACAAGAAATCACACATTTCTGTTAAGAAGTTTGGATTGTTAGTTTCATGGAAGACAGAAGGTACATTTATTAGGTTTTAAACGCTAATCTGTCTCCCTTTCTTTTATCAATTTCATGGGTCCCCGCGCGCTCATGCATACTGTGGTGAACTAGAACTCATAGCTTTTGGTTCATGAACATAGCCTTTAGCCAACTTCAACTTAAATATATGCATCTCATTTATGAATTTGTAATTAGGTATGCCATTTTTGGTTTTGCTAAAACATGTGAAAATGTTGGCTGTGTGTGTATATACATTCTTCAGTTCATACATATTTGTTATTTTGGAACCATCAAGACGTGCCATTTTCAATGCACAATTGTGTGAACCATGAGAAGTTTAGCTAGCAATGGTATGAGGATTTCCTTCTCTGGCCAAAAAATGTTGAAGAAAAAGAAAAAAAAATTAACACCCACCCCACCATTCTCTCAATCTCTTTCTATAATGGGTTCTTGGTTAGCATTAATAATAAACCTCATTCATCTTGAATTGCGTGGGTTGACCTGAATAGTTTAAGAACAATTTTATTTAAAAAAAACTTGGAATTTTTTGAATTGATGGTTCATTGCGTCAGATCTTATAACTACAATATTAATAATTATTCTCAAAGTAATTTAAAACTTATCATTTGTATGGAATATAATGTTGAATTAATGAGTAGTGTAATTAATTTGTTTGTTTTTAGGAACAACTTCATTTAAAAAAAACTTGGAATTTTTTGAATTGATGGTTTATTGCGTCGGATCTTATAACTACGGTATTAATAGTTATTCTCGAAGAAATTTAAAACATATTATTTATATGGAATATAATGTTTAATAAATGAGTAGTGTAATTTATTTGTTTTTAATTATTTTTTATGCTTCACCCTTTTTTCTGTAATAGAAATCTTAAATGTTAACCATTGAGCTATACACTTGATTTTTTTTTTTTTTTAACTAGGGTGCCGATCAAGTCTTGGAATAGCAATGGGTGACAACTCTCACATTTCTTCTTTTTCTATGATCCGATTTATATCAAATTAAAATGCTTGGAACACGAGCTGTCATTGATCTATTCTCCCATTCCTTTTCTTTATCTTCTTTGCTTTTTTCAACGATGAACGAGCCAGATTTGTTATCAAAATGCTTGGAACACAAA
>Ga0325414_1006379_pt1 | contig 12501 bp, 8 predicted proteins | sample PopdelMetagenome_8_FD_206183 | JGI IMG/M metagenome (GOLD analysis project Ga0325414, IMG submission 206183) | Populus deltoides microbial communities from Bellville, Georgia, United States - Leaf-PdKOR-R3 | ecosystem: Host-associated > Plants > Phyllosphere > Phylloplane/Leaf | place: USA... | reverse complement strand
TATTTTCAGAAAGGGCTTTGAGTATAATTGAATATTAAATTTTAGTTTTGTAAGAGTTAAAATAATTTTATTTATAAATATTTATTTTTTTATTTTATTTTAAATACCAAAATTTATCTCGAAATGATTTTAATAAAATAAATATATATTAAAAACAGTAACTAAAATATTTTATTTAAAAAAAATAAACAGCATAAATAAGTTAGGAGCAATGTCATTGAAAATGATCATTGGATTCCTCTAAATAATCAGCAATGTGAAGCACACACTTCTCGAGGAAATGCATACAAAATCCTTCAAACTGAAAATGACATAAAAGTTAGGAGCAAATTAAGCAAAGACAAAGTCTTAGTTGGTGCCTGGTGGTAAACGGTGCCCCACATCTGAAATAATTGTGGGTCAGTTTGATACTGAGATTCGAGTTTTTATTTTAGAACGATATTTAAAAATATTTTTTTATAAAATTATTAATTTGATGATTTTTTAAAAATTAAATTACATATTTTTATATGAAGATATTAGAATCATAAGGAAAAAAAAACATTTAACGAATCATCAATTTTATAATTTTTTAGAAGAAATCTTTAAAAAGAAAAACATTTTTGATTCATGAGGTATTTGTCAAAAAAGTCATTAAACCAAATAAATCTTTATCAACTTCATTGACAACTAAACTATGTCTTAACCTTTGACCCAATTGGATTGACTTCAAATTTTTAATCCGATCATAAACTGAACCAAATACATTGATTTGATCTAAAAACTAAACTAAAATCAAAACTAAAACTTAAAACAAATCAAACTTAATAAAAAACAAAAACCTTTGATCAAAAGCAGATTAAATGCAGAAAAAACAAAGGACAACTCAGAACACAAAAAAAAATCCAAGGTAAACCCAGCAACATGGATCCCAAATCAGACCGGATACAATCAAAACAAAGACATAGAGATATTGGAGATCATGCAATGATCTTTAATCTAGTATTTATTTACTTCGATTATCAGAATCAACACGATTTTGTCAAAATAAGTTTTGGTTCAAAATCAAAACCCTAGGATTAAAACCCTCAAAAACTTGTTATTGATGAAAATAAACCCTATATTATTTACTATTCAAGTTGGTTAAATGGTTTAGTGCAAAGAATTGAATAAAAATTAGTTCAAATTATGAGGCTAAGACAATGTGTTTTCGAAGAACATTGCCTTAGAACCCATAAAGATGCCCAGATATACCCATCATTGTCAAACCTCAAAATTGACTTTCTAGACCTCTAAACATACTGTTTTTGGTCATCACAATTCACATTATCGATACTAATGTAAATGTCATCAGAGACCACTTGAACTTGGTAGAGGAGAAGTATACCTTTCGATTGGATCCATTCTTACCCAATTTAGAGGTCTATAACTTAACATTCATTTGTTTAAAGGTGTCAACTCGATCAACCGAGAATCTCAAAATACAGTAATGGCTGATTAAGGACAAGATGTTATTGAGTTCATTGAAGAAAACATAATGTAAATGTTTAACTAGGGCTGCTGATCTTTCTATAACGGGTGTTTCTTAGTTGAATGATGGTGGTTACAACCTTAGAAGTGATTAGAGACGCCATATTTATTCACCTGAAAGTGCCTACTCAATCAGTCAAAACTGCCAAAGAAAAAGCTAATTAGCGGCTGAATGACACGTTGTCTAGGTTAAACCCTAAAAATTAAAGTTTTTAATTTGGGATTTGAAAATTTTCACTTTAATCCCTATTCTTCGAATTGCTTTTAATTGCACCTAAAGTTTCATGCAATTTCACCCCTGCCAAACTCAATCATCAAACCCAATGTTGGCCTTCTGTTTCATTTTAGTCTTTGGTTATGAAATTATGCATCTTAACCCTCAATTAATCAACAAACTTTCAATTTCTTTAATTTGGCCCCTGATTTGATCAATTTCAACTCCTGCATTCAAGTTCCTAATTGCTCATCAAACTTCAATATTTATGCAATTAAGCTCCTGATTTGACCAAATCAACTCTTTAAAATTGCAATTCGACCCCTAGACTTTAATTTCTTCCCATTAAAGCCTTAATTGACTTCAAAAATCAATGTTTCTTACAATTAAATCCTTAATTAAATTAATTAAGTCTTCTAAAATTTCCATTGCGTCTTTATCTAAATTTGTATTTCTTTACCCAAAATAAAAATATTTTCACCAATGGGCCCCTTTGTCAATCAAAATTGGGTTATCAATTTTATCAATCTTATACATTTTGGTCCTCCAACCTTTTCACTTGTTATTTTGGTCCTTCGCCACCAACTTAAGCAATCTTCTAGGCTTTCTTTCTATATATCCTATTGTATTTTGGATTTTATTTTTATGTTTTTTCTTGATTTTTTTTGGGGGTCAAAAATATATAATAACAAAGATGAAGGAGGCACATCAAAGAAGGAAGATGTCTTGCTCTCACATCACTGGTTAAGGAGATAGTGATCCTTAGGTATAGAAAGGGTTTGCTCTCATATCACTGATGATGAAAATGGTGGTGTTGGTGATGATGCTTTTATGCTAAGGTCGGTCGAATGATTCTGATGTAAAAATGTTGAGAATTTTAATTCTTCCAACAATAGATAATGAGTGTTGTTTATTGACCATTTTTTACAACTCCTTATGTAGGTTTCATCATCCTTAGTTATGGCTTTGTAGGTCATTGCATTTCCTTAATCATTGCACATAAGACATGTTTTAGATTTTTCAAAAGGTGGTGAATTAATTGATTAATGTTTGTTTAATGTTTTTTTTAATTGATATGGTGGTTTTTGTTGCAAGTTAACTAATTTGTTCATCTTCTTGCAAGTTTATTGCAACTTAATGATGATTTTTCTTCTAGAAATTATTGGGTTTTGATCCAACTGTTCTTTCTTTCATGTTGTTTATGCTGCTTTCATTTGTTGTCTTGTTGGTTTATCAATTGCAATTCCATTTTTCATCATTCCAGTAGTTTCAGTTGCACTTTGGTTTTGTTTTTTTCTTCGTTTGTTTTTATATATTAATGCTTTGTTTTTTTTTTATTATTATTATCTTAGGTTTTTAGTTCTTGGCTTAGCGAGGCTTCTTGGTTGATTGTCTATTTTTACATGTTTATGCATTGCTTTCTCAAGTTTATGCAAGATGTTTTTTCTTTTGTTTTTGTTTTGCTTGGTTGCCCTTTGGGCTCTAATGCTTATTTAGTTTTTTTTTTACTCTATGCTTTTCTCTTAGTTCTTTCATTGTGTTGTTTTAGTGATGCTTATTTTTCCTATGCAAAAAAATATTAAATTTCTTTTAGATGATCTTGGTGTTTTCCATTTCATGTTTTGTTGGTTGTTTTTTAGCTTCATTGGGATTTTGAGCAGTTTTTATGGGGTTTTATTTTTTTCACCCTCATTTATTGCATTCTTCATTGTTGGATGATGTTCTTTGTTGTCAAATAAGTACATGGGAGAAAGATGGATTTTCAGGGGATTTTATGTTTGAGGTTGAGACTTAGGTTGTAGATGTTTGATGCCTTTTATTAAGGCACTTTACATGTCATTTAGCAGTTTATGTGTTCTTTATTATTTATTTATCTTATTATATTGTCATTTTTATAAAGGTTTTGATTCGTTTCCCTTGCTCTTTTTCTTTGCAAAGTTTTAGTTTCATGCCTTCTGTTGTATGTTATATGTTTGCTCTTGATACAATTTGAAGGGATGTCTATTTGTTCATGTTTTGCCTTTCTTTTATTTTTCATCAACTAAAATATTCAAATTCTAGTGTTGCTTATGACGTTTTGTTCAGGTTCTTTTCATGTTTTCTCCCCTTTCACATTGTTGTTTGCTCTAAGCTTATTACATTTCTATTTCTCTGAAGGTTTTTGATGGTTTTGCTTGCTTTTATTTCTTTTCTTTGTTTGGGTTTTGTGACTTTTGTGTTTTAGTTATTTTTATGTTTACTCTTGATCTAATTCATTTTTTATGTCTTATTTCGTTCAGTTCTTTTCGTGCTCTTTCCCTTTTGCATTGTTTTTTGTTCTTAACTTTATTTTTAGATTTATGTTTGTCATCTATTTCCTTTTGTTTTATTTGATTAGCTGTGTTGCATTTTTAGCTTACCCTTTGATTGTTGTTTTCATTTTCCCACGTATAAATCATCAACTTCTCTTCTTTCTCCCCTCTCGATTTAGTAATTTTCTATGTTGCTAGCAACTTAATGGTTAGATTGTAAATCTAGATCAAGTACCCACTATGATCCATATCATAACATATTATGCATGGTTGCTGGTAGCAAACAAGGTTTAGTTATTTTCTTTATTTATTTGTTTTTGCACATTATACAACATACTAAAAGAGATCAGTGTTTTATTTTTTGCCCTTTTATTGTTCACTAAGACACATGTCACTATGGATTGGAGTAGTGTAATGATATGGTTGTCCTTGCTAAAGAAAACTTGATAGGTATGCACTTGGGGGTGAAGTTATCTTTTCCATGAGATACATTTGGCATTGAAAGAATGGTTGGGGATAGAAAGGTCCGATCGGGTTTCTAAGGATCTAGCACTAAGGAATGGCATGGCTACTAGACCCTAGGCGCGCGGGCCAAACACGCCTAGGTCTCGCATCACACATGATTGCCAAACCCAAAACAAACATATATTCATTATTATAAACAAATCAACACAAAAATCTAATTTAAGATTTAGATCTACAAATTCAAATCATATCTTCCCATTGAAATAGTTCACGTTTTATGTTTATGAATTTGTTATTCCTTCAATAAAAATTCTATCTTCTATTATTATTATTATTATTCAAATAAACTTGGGTCAGATATGTTTACCTGACCAAAGTAACGGAGGTCAAAAAATTATTTATAAACAAAGTATAAATAATTTATAAACAACAAACCATCACAAAAATCTAATTTAACAATTTATATCTAAAAATTCAAATCATATATTTTCATTGAAATAATTCATTTTTTTATGTTTATAAATTTGTTATTACTTCAATAGAAATTCTATTTTATGGTTGTTACAAATATAGTTTTTGTTCAAAAGTATTTTTAAAAAAAACAATATATTAAAATCTTGGGTCTGGCTGCCTAAGTATAGAGACTTGGGTTTGGCTTTGCTGCTAGACCCAAGGCTCCTAGGTCGGGTATGGCCACCAAATCCAAGTCTTTTTAAAAACTAATTTTTAAAATGTAAAATATTTTTTGAAAAAATTATTATTGACTCGCTGCGGAACATAGGCCAATACACTAGTTCCGCACTATAATGACTTTCTCTCTTAACTTGTGATGAGTTATAGATTCATGGCAATGCTAATAAAACTCACAACATTTTATTATTTGTAGAAAACATACAAAACTCTTTGTTATTTTTGTATACTAATGTTTTATTCCTACTCACGCAGCTTCATGCCATGCTTTAGTTTCAACCATTAGTTATTGAACTATTTGGTTTGGAAAATTACCTTCATAAATTTATTTATAAGCTATAAATTGTAATTTCGTTGTATTGTTTCTCTATTTTATTGAAGTTTAGATTGTTTTTGTTGCAATAATTGTTTGCTACTTCTTTAATCAATTTTGATGATCATTGTCATAACTCAATTTTGGATCCCTCCAAAAATTATTTTATAGAAAAATACTTTTTTTAATTCAAAAATCAAAAAATATTTTAAGACATGAGAAGATAAGCCTTCGAGCTGCAACTGACCAAAATAACTAGAATGCAATATTTTCACACTATAGGCTGAAGAAAGACTTCAAAGAAAGAAAATGAAGGTTGAAATCCAACTTGACCAAAATTAGAAGAATTAATTAAGTTTAAGAACTTGATTAAAATTTTAATGCGTTTAATTGGCTTAATTAAAGACTTAATTGAAGAAAAATCAAGTTTAAAGTCAATTTGACCAAAATTGAAAGAATTAATTAAGTTCAAGGACTTAATTTAACTTCTAATAGGTTTTATGGATTCAATCGAGACTCAGTTAAAGAAAAATCAAGTTTGAAGGCCTAATTTGGATCAATTCGCAAGGATTGAAAGTTTAGGGACAGAATTGAAACTTGGAAAGGCTAAATTGGTCCAATCAGGGGTTCAATTGAAAGAATTAAAGATTGAAGGCTAACTAAGGGTCAAATTGAAGAATTTCAAAACCAATAACCAAAGTGCATGGCGTATAAGGGGATTGAAATTAATTAAATCTATAATCCTTTTGAAAGAAATTGAAAGTTTGATAGTTGATAGGGGTTAAATCATATAATCTGAAAACTAAAGATCAAAGTGTAAAAGGCTCCTCTATATTAGCAGATTCAGGCTAATCGAAAGCCTACATTTTAATCAATGAATATAGAGATATAGACCTCCAAATCAAGAGTGGTTTGATCGCCATGGTAAATCTACATACCCTCTATGAGATTAAGATCCTTCAATGAATCATTTGTGTTCCAACCATCACAATGATATTGACAAAGTACCCAACCTAATAATTCATGACTGGAGAAAATTTCACTATGATAGAAAGACTCTAACTCTAAAGTTGTTTCTTCATTTGTGATTTCTGTTTATAAGAGGAAAAAATAGGACCAAACACCCTCTATTTTTAGAGAGGAAGGTTTTGGAAGAGAGAATAAGAGTCTTCCATAACAAACTCATGTCAAAAACCATCATGGTATTTCCATGTTTGGTTTTAGTTTACCTATAAAAAAGAGAACAAGAGGAGAAGGGAAAACGAGAACACAAAAGAAATCATGTCTATGAAAAGGCTCACGTGATATGTACACTAAACCAACCCACAAGAGAATTCCATATAAAAAGATTACTTATGTTTATGGAAAGGCTTATATGATAGTTATATAAGTGATCTTTAGTTATCTTATATAGGAAGTGTTATTCTTTGATCCTGATTGCATGTTGTTCTAATTAAAGGTAATAAATGAGCAGATATTAGGTATAACATAAACTATAAGAAGGTATTTGAGTAATTAAGAGAGGATTTTTCACCTTAAGTGAATTGGAGAAATTATTTTATATGTTCTCAAATAGTATTAATTGTGAAATCATTGGGTAATGTGGAATGAGATTTGAAAAGAGTTTCAAATCTTATTTAATAAATCAATAACTATAGTGTTGAGAACAAAAATAATTTAACAAAATAGACATACATCATGCTATAATGTTTAAATTGAAACATTCTTGATAAAAAGATAACAATTACACTAAAAAACTTGTTACTAAAATGTTAAATTAAACCACTATGACTTTTTTAATATTTGAGGGATCATGACAGGTTATTAGGTATTATACTTAATCTTCAAATACAAAACAATCAATTATTGAATTGATAATATATTAAATTATTTAATTTATTTAATCCTATTTTATTTAAAATTATTATTTATATTTAGGCCAACTTATTAGGAAAAAAAAATGGGTCACACACATAAGAGCCATTAGTCAGAAATTAAAATGAGATGATTGATCAAGTATGACTCAATTGTAAATAAATTTTCAAAATTGAGGGACTTTAATGTAATTAATACACGAGATTATAATTCTAAACTTAAAAAAAGTCAAGTAAGGACTTGATTGAATACATTTCTAAAATTATCCTAAAATAATATATGTGACATTATTTGAAGGGAAAATTGATATTTTATCACTTATAGGGTTTTGAGATTTCTGTATAAATAAAATGTTATGTTTTTATTTTTTTTTATTTTTTGCACATGATAATACATTATAGAAACACCTAAACAAAAAAAAAAAAAACTAGCACTCAAAGTTATAGTAATCCCTCTCTCCTAAAAGGGTTTAAAAGATTTCTTGATGGTGGTTTGTGTGAATTACCACTAAAGACCAGACATTTGAACGACTTATGATTTGTGATAACCCAACCTTGAAATAATTATTCAAAGTTGAAAAAGCATAAGATTTTCTAGTTATCTTTATATAAACCTAAACAACTTTAGATTAATTTAACAAAATATTTAAAAGTCTTAAAAAAGAAATTGAATTTACTATTTTTACTAGAAATATATGTTTCAAGAAACTCAACACTAAGCCCATTGAATTACTGCATTTTTAGATGGCGCTCATGTGCTCTTGGAGTCCGTTTGGTTAACAAAAGTTAGGGCATAGGTGTAAATGCATTTTTTCATACCCAAAAGCCTACGCCAATTTGCAAAGCTCCATTTTGGGATTTTTTTTGGCCCTCCGAACCCAAGTTTTTTGCTTATTGGTATATTTATGCGTAGAGAAAAAACAAAATCCTGAGCCTAAGCACCTTCTTGATTATCAAAAGCCTTGGAGGCAACCTCAGGATCCTTTTCGTTAGGAGTTCTTATCGTTGTTTGTTCAACAATATCTTATAGACCTTGAGCTATCATATCTCTGAGGACTTCAATATCTTATACACCTGGAGGTATTATCATTGAGTAATTAAATTTTAAAAGATAAAATTAAAAAATAAATATTTAAAATAAAATATATATATAACAATTAAAAGTTTGAGAACTAAATTGATATAATCAGCAAATAATATGACATTTCTAAAATTTTTACAACTTTTAGAAAGTATTTTTCGTCAAAAATAAAAGAAAAACACTTTCCTAAAAATCAAACCAAATTTTATTTTGACTAGAAAATATTTTGCGTTGACTGGAAAATGTTTTCTGTTAATCAACTTTTCTAATGGCAAATAAACACAGGAAAATTTAGAATGCGGTGTCCCGGAAACTACTTTCTAGAAAACAAACGCGCCTACTCATCCAATGCATTTTTTATTTCCTCTTTATAGACCTGGCAAACCATTTTTTTTTATTTTCTTTGTGTTAATTTTATGTTGATTCATTCGTAGGTTTTAAGAGATTTTCAGCTGGTAAGTGGTAGAGAAAGTTTATGAACCACGAAGGTGAGAGGAGAAAGAGAATTTTTTTTAGGTAAGTGATTTAGTTTGGTTTTTGGGTTTTTTAATTTAGTGTATTTTAGATGCATTGACTATTGTGCATTCCATGCACGAAAAAGGCAAGAAAAGAAGAACTTAAGTAATGTATTTAGTTAATTTAAAGGATATAACTCAACTAATTAATTTTTAAATTTATTTTTTTAAGATTATTAATTTAAGTTTTATAAATTTTAGGGTTATTAAAAGCTTATATAATTATTAATTTCAGGACTTATAATATTAATTAAGCACGTACAAACTAATTCAATTCAACACTAATTTTAATAATAAAAAAAAATGTATTTAATGCTTGCAAGTTGCAATGGTTCTCCTACTTTTTCTTCAACAAACTGGATGAAGAGAAACAGGAGATTGATGGGTGCTGTATTTTTAATCGATTTTTTTTTCCGTTTGCAATTTTCAGGAATGGGGTTTTGTTTTGTATTTTCAAGCAATTGTCATTGCTCTTGTTTTTTTTTTTTTTTTTTTCCAGATTTTGCATTGATCATTGTTGGGTTTCGTTCTTATTCTTGCCATAGCAGGGATAAAATAAATATAAATTATACTTGGCTAACTTAAATTTTAAGTTAAGATAATTTATTTATAAAATATAAAAATTTTATCAACAAAAACAATCATGGATTTAAATTTTACCATCTTATTTTTTTAAATTAAACTAAATCTCAACACCGTGAGGTTATGCAAGTTTTAAATGCAAAAAAAAAAAAAAAAAAACATTAATGGGGATGAATACCCAGCTGAGTATATTTTGCAGTGACGCCATCTTTTCTTTTCTGATCAAAATCCTGATACCTTGGAGTGATATAAAATGATGGGTGATCTAAGTACATCCCTAACCACCAACAAAGTCAGGCGAGGACCACCAACAAAGTCAGGCGAGGCGTTGACATCAAGTGGATGCTAAGAAAAAGAAAATCCATGGCGTGGCCTGGGAAAGATTTGGAGAGAAAAACAGCCCCTTCACATGGTAAAAGAAAGAAATGAAAGCAGCATGAAATTATTGAGAACTTTATTGGAGCAATAATGTTTCCCTTCATTCCTTCCCTCATGACACCTCCTCTGCAAGAGTCCTCTCAAGGAAAGCAACGGTTTATACATGAGTTTCTTGGATCTTCATGGAATTCACTTACACTTCGAGATCGAAGAGCCGTCTTCATAAGATTTTTTAAAAAAAAAAACAGAAACTTAACGCACACAAATGTTTCAAAATCAGATCTATGGCAGCCATGTGAAATGAATTATATACAGCAGTACCACCAGAATGAGGAACTGGAACAGATTATCACAACCCCCAGGTTTAAGCTTGAAGCTTCAAAATCAGAGGTACCTGAATCCTGTGAGGTGAACCACCAGTATCTTCAATGTTTTGGAATGAGGAACTGCAAGAAAAGATTGGGCCAACAAATTGCTACCCAAAAGAAGCATCTTAAACACTTGTGATCTAGTGCTGGACTGAGAAGATAAAGCACCAGTGCTGGTGTTGTTGTGAATTCTCAGCTGAGACCAGTATTGTTGCGGCTGCCATGGAAGGAGGAGTCGAAGATGTTGGAACTAGTGCTGGACTGAGAAGATAAAACTTGTGCTGTGAGTGTCGATTAAAACCTTTGATATGTCTACACTATTTTCCATTCTTTAAGCAAGTAATTTCATACGAAAGGAAGAAAACTTGGGAGTAAGGAACTGCTGCTACTGGTGGCGGTGAAGTAGGGTGGTTGCTCGGTGCTGCTGTGGTTGGACTGCGTTCTAACACAGGAACGGACAAGGTGAAGCAGTTGTCTGCTGGACCGAGATGCTGCCAGAGCTGCAACCAGCTGCGCTAGACTGCTCACGGTGTTGCACAAGAAAAGATAAAGTGCTGGTGGAGGTCACGATGCTGCTTCCATGGAGGAATGGAGGTTGTCAGAGAAGGGTTAATTATGCTGCTTGTTGCGGGTTTTTTTTTTTACTAATTATCTCTTAAAATTTAATAAATAAAACAAATTTATTATTTTTACTGGCAATTAAAAAACACTTTCATGAGTACATCAAAATAATTTTAAATAAAAAAAATTCAAAATTTACTCTAAACACCCATGACTCGTTTAATTAACCAACAAAAGGAACCAAGAGATTAAAAAAAGGTCAATCTAATAATAAATAGCACAAAATCAGAGAAGTGTTTGTCATGAATGCCAGAACAAATATTACTAACAGAAGCTCTCCGGGAAAAATCAATAAATTGGTAATTAATCTCTAAATGAACTTCCACGGTACACAAATTACAAATTGTATCGGCACACAATGCACAGTGAATTACAAGTTTTGGGAATTTCAATCCCATGAAGCAATTACATGACCACAGAGTATCGATCCACCTCAATATGCCGATAATGCAGCCACTCCAGGTTGAATGCGACCACATATCACACAGAATCCTGCTTGCTTCCTTGACCCATCTGCTGATCAATAAGGTTTGCTCTGTTTATTGTCTTTCTTAAGCTGAACCTTCAACATCTTACCACCCAATTGGCATCCATTCATCATGGTAATGGCATTTTGAGCTGCAGCTGGTGAGTCATAACTCACAAATCCTGCAAATAAAGGCCTATCAGAGACATAGGTAGCTATCCTGATTGCAAATGTCAGGCTCGGAAGTAAAGTTCATACCGAAACATTTGCTAACACCAGTTGCTTTATCAACAAAGACCTTGGCACTTAAGACCTGACCAAATGCTTGAAAAGTATTGGCAAGCTCTTGGTCACCGAATTCTTGAGGTATATGATATATGAATAAATTAGCACCAGGTGGACCTAAGATGAATATCACAGGCAGTTAGGAGAAAAGAACCACGGGAATGCAAAAAGGAGTGACAATTAACAAGACATGGAATAATATTAATTATATAATAAACATGCCTTCCACTTGACCCCCAGAACTTCCACTGGCACCTGAAGATGTTGCAGAATTACAGCTCGGAACTGTGGGTGATAATGTACCAGGAGAGTTACTCAAAGGTCGGTGACTCATTATTGCTCCAGGATATGCAATTGGATACTGCAGACCTGGCATCGTAGGATAAGCAGAGCCCATATAACCAGCAGGAGCATAATTTCTAGGGGAAATATTGAGTGAAAGGTCAGGTCTGATCCCACCACGCAGACGGTATGGCACAAGTTCATAAGCTCCAGGAGCCTACAACGAAAACAAAGAGATGACCACGCTCTTAACACCATTTTGATTTTAAATAGTAAATGAAAAAAAGTTCGGGTTAAACGAAGAAAGGAAGCAAGATACTACGAAGTTAGGGAGTCAAGAAAGATCCTTGACAAGTTCCAAAAGGTTTTGGTAACTGCAGATTCTGGGATATTTCCTGAAAAATAGAAACAGACCTGGTATCCATATCCATTATAAGGGGGAGCATATCCCATTGGCAAGGCACCAAATAATGATGGATGTTGTGAATCAGTATTGGGCATAGCTTGAGATTGTGCTTTCTGGGCCCTCCGAGCCTGCCTTTCCTTTTCTGTATCTGCCCATTTGAC
>Ga0325414_1006374_pt1 | contig 12504 bp, 2 predicted proteins | sample PopdelMetagenome_8_FD_206183 | JGI IMG/M metagenome (GOLD analysis project Ga0325414, IMG submission 206183) | Populus deltoides microbial communities from Bellville, Georgia, United States - Leaf-PdKOR-R3 | ecosystem: Host-associated > Plants > Phyllosphere > Phylloplane/Leaf | place: USA... | reverse complement strand
TGGTCCTAAAATCCTGCTGGGTACGTTGCAACTTGCAAGTGCTGCCAGATGTTACAGGTCTCGAAATGACTACTCCATTTCTGTGATCAATTATGCAATTATTATTACACTATAAACTAAAAAAAAAATCAGTAATTTTACGGTATATTTCCTTATAAAATATTATTTATTTTAATAATATTCTTTTATATTTTAATATTTAGATTATTGATGACAATCTTTATAATCTATCACGGTTTACTTTATATTTAATTAGCTCGGTTTTATAACCCGTGTTATGAATTTAGCTGGTTAATTTTAGTTTTTTTTAATTGATAATTTTTTTTTCAATTTTATACTTCAGTATTAGGTTGATTGACAATTAGGTTTTATGATTTATTTTGGTTTGCTTTCTATGAAGTTATCTCGGTCTCATACTTTCACTAGTTGTTTGAATTACCTTTAGACCCATCAAGTTAATCAGGTCATGTTAGGTCAACCTCCATACGATTTGTTTTTACTAGAAAAATATTAGTGATGCTTGGATTTTTCTTTTGTATGTTAAAAAAAAAGATTTGATCTAACCCGCGGCGTATCACGAGTCAACAATCTAGTTCTAATTCTAATTCTAATTGGATATGAAAATCCTATTTCTCTACCCTATTCTCTTCATGAATTGATACCATTTCGCTAATCTACTTTGTTAAAAGAAAAAAAAATTATTGGTGCATAATCTTTTCATAAAACGTTTATTAATCTCACTTATCCTAATTAAAAATGTTTTAAAAAAAAAAGTGGTGTGATATAGAAAATACTAGATATGTGGTATGCAGTACACTACGGGTCAGGTTAAACTTTTCCTAACATTAAAAAAAAAACAAGAAGCATCTAAGATCCATGTCATTGACTTGACTGAGTTTAAACAAAAGGTATTTATAATTAACTATAAAAAAATGAGTTATTAATATCGTATTCGGGAGAGAACAAAGAAAATTCCACTGAAGACTCATTGTCGCTCCACTGTGAACACTACCACTAGAAAGAGCTCGTTGAGACAGTTCTAACACAATTGCAAAAAGCCGCACGACAACATTGAAAGAGGCTGCATACGTCTCCAGAGTAATATTTGACTTGAGAGAGAACAAAGAAAAGCTCGTTAAAGACTCATTGTCGCTCCATTGTGAACACCTTCCCACCACTAGAAAGAGCTCATCAAGACGGTTCTACCATCATTGTAGAAGGTTACACGACAACATCGAAAGAGGTTGCCCGCGCCGCCAGAGCAATGACCTAGAGAGCAAACTAAACAAAATAACATGAGGTGAGCATATCATGCTTAGCATATCATATTTATATTTAATCAATTAATTTAATCTAATTCAAAAACAAGATTTCTTTTAGAAAAACTAAATTTAATAAAGAACAAAAAATAAAAAGACCCGAGATAACCCATGTCATTTTTTAAATCAGTGAAAAATCTTATAGAAAACAAATAAAAAATAACAAAGCTCAATCTCCAATTAAATAAATTTTGAAGGACGAAACTGAAAAAACATAAGTTAAAAAAAATCAAGCAAACTCTGGTGAATCTTCTAAACTAGAGTTAATCTCCCAAACTCACAACCTGTGAAATCCTAGACTTATGCTCAATCAAGAAACTCAAATCTCAATCAATTTATACTAAAGAATGAAATCAGCAAAAAAAATTTAAAAATTACCAAAGTAAAAATAATAATAAAAAGAATAAAGATGAAGTCTAATAGGAAAACAAAAACTAAAGAATTATGAAATCATAAGAAAAAATGATTTTAAAAATTCTCTCAAATAAAAAAAATAGCAACAAAAATAATGGAAACTAAATCTAACAGATAAAAAAATTAGAGGGTTAAAATTAAAAAATGTATATATATTTTTATAAAACATTTTAATTAAAATAAATAGTAATTAAAAGAACATAGACCAAATATGAAAGAAAAACAAATTGAAAGGTTATTTAGAAAAGTTGAAGGGCTAGACACTAAAATCAAGGAGAAGAGAAAAAAAAAAGGAGGGGAAATAAAAGAAAACTACTAACGCTAAATTGAAGTTCAATAAGCCACACACGACGTCTAGGGAGGGAGGGATTGCCGAGATGATTCTAACACTATTGTAAAAGGTAGCATTTAGCCAATGCAATACGCCTCACTCGTCGTCCGAAGACAACAAAGGCTCCACACACACTGGCGTGTTTGTTTCACACGCCATATACTTTTAGTTTTTAATAATAATTTATATTTTTTAAAATATCAAATTACCCCTCAATCTACTTGATTATAACTAAAATATAATATTTAAAATTTTTATTTTTTATTTTATGAGTAATTTAGTAAGTATAATGTGCTTAAAAAATTAAAAAAAAACTTATTTATCCTCAATTAATTAAATAATAACTAACATATATTGAATAAAAAAACATAATACCCTCGCTGTCAAGTTCAATGATTGTATGTGTAAATAGAAAAAAAAAAATCATTACAAATGCAGCAATTATTCTAAATCCGTGTACAATAAAACAACGATGACTCTTATTTTTTTTTTTTTAGGTAGACTTCCTGGCTTTTTTTTTTTTTTTTTTTACAAATAAAAATAAAAACAAAAGGAAATCTCCCATTAGTGTCCCTGTCATGACAACTCACGTACCGTCGCATTCCTTTTCGACGGGATCGGACAAAGGACAAAACATCACAAATGGGTCCCACGTTGATTCATCACCCGGCTGGGATCAAGCGTGAGGTAGGACGTCTGTTGGATTTCCACCGTCCAAAAGAGGAAGCTGCCAGTCAACGAAAATATTGATCAGCTGTAGGTCCCATGCATGTGAAGCCTCTACAGGCTTTGTGGAGCCAGATCAGCTATGGGCTTTCGATTGGCTTGCCAGGTAGGAGCTGGTAGCCGCCCATCGCACCACACCTCACCAAGGACCGGCAAATGGCTGCTCCTGTATTTTTTTACGCAGTGCTCGAAACTATTTTTTAAAACCATCTCTTTTGAATAATTTTGATACGTTAAAATAAAAAAAAAATACTCGAAAAAAAAAATCAGATTCCACGAGTTATTACAGCACAGATTGATGGCTGTCAAACATTTCTTCATCTTCTCCGAATTATGCCCACTCCAGTGACTTCTTAGCCGTGTGTAGAAGCTTAACTATTGTCTCAAAAAAAGAAGCAGCCGCTGATGACTGGACAAGCTTCTTTCGGACAACCTCGTATTAATCCTCAGCCTATGGAGGCCTTTTTCTCAGTCAAAGTCTCCAAAGTCAAACACATATTTGGACTGAGCTGCGGAAGAACAATGGCTAGGCATACTTGTTGATCAAAGGATTCATTGCTGGTTTACTTGAGAGAAGGGAGTAACAGTTTGAGTTATCTGTCCACTTTTCCTTTTGTTTTTACCGATGACGACAATGGCGATCTCCTCCTTCCTAATGACTACCTCCGTGTATCGGACTGGGAGTGTTGGATCGATGGAATTCTTGGTGCTTTTCAATGCAAAAGGATAACCACTAACAAACGAAAACCGTTGCTTTATCACAGTTGCCAACAAAAATGAATAAATAATTTATTATTTTCGTATCTATCAAGAAAATCTTATGGGATTTTATTATCTTACTTTTCAGTTTTTTTTTTCTTGGATACACACCCTTTAATTAAAAAGTGAAACTAATCTTGTTTAGGGTTGGTGGATGTCCCTCCCAATAAATATATTTTATGGAGATCGAACTTGTATTTTCATCCTTACAGAAATATAGCAGTGTTTTAACTGCTAGACCAACACTTCATTAATATAAAACATAATGTTGATCATTTTTTTAAGTGACTATGGTTATGCAATATCCATAACCATTTTTTTATGGTTTTTAGTTTATATTTTGATCATGGTTAATCATTTTTTTTAATTTTCAAATTATCTAATTTAAAATTAAAATTGGTTAGAAAATGCATAATAATCAACTCACAAGTCATGATAGAAAATCAAACTTAAAAATTAGATTTGCATAAAAATTTCTCATAGGTTAGAAGTGAATGTGACTATCTTGCTACGAGGGTGCTATGCTAAAATGATATTGGCCTTCTCTTGTTGTGTAAGCAACTACCATTACTAGAAATTTTAGAATCAACTTTATCTTTTTCTTAATATTTACCTTCAATAAAAAAAATTTCTCCCATTCACACCCCATATATTAATTAAGAGAAATCCTCACCGTGTGTTGGGAACAAAGCTTAGGGTACCTCTACAAGTGAAGCTAATTGGATGTGAATATGCAACATTTACAAGAAATAAAATAAATATTTGCAATTTTAATTTTAAAATTAAATACACTTTAATTATAAAATGAAAAAAAATAATTTTTGTTTATTATTAATGTTTAGTAAATATCTACAGTTAAAAACTCTTGAAAAACCTTAGAGATAATTACATAAAACTCCTATTGTTTGATCATTTTTTTTTTCATTTTGCCTCCATACTCTTATAAATCACACTTTACATCCTTAGATTTATATGTCAATAATAGTTTACATCCTCAAGTTAGCGTGTAAAAAAAATTAAAAAAATATTTGATTATATAAAGGATTTCAATTATATTAAATTTAATAACCAAAAAGTCTTTAGTACCTCAAAATTATAAAAATACCACAAATTGACCGTTGTTTGCATTTTTAAAAAACAAGTTGTTGACGAAGTTCTTCATAATTACAATAATGTCATCAATTACATATTTTTAATAAGAAATCTTCCTCTTCCATCACCATTTCCAGCCACAATCAACCCATAGTTTCCGACAAACTTCTCATCCAAATTTTCATTAAACAAACCCTAACTACCATTAAACACACTTTATTTTATTCAAGCAAACACACACTCAAAATTCAAGCAAACACAAACCCAAAATTGATGCATACATTACCCAAAATATATGTAACATTATCTTTTTGGCATGTCCTAAAATTATGGTTATATTGCTTGCATATGTTACATCTAAGTGTGGAAGTTATTTTTCTTATAGTATCAGGTAACGTTTTTCTTGTTCCACTCATCTATTATTCTTTTATTCAAGCAAGCATACACCCAAAATTCAAGCAAACACATTCTCTTTTATTCAAGCAAACAAACAACCAAAATTGATGCACACATTACCCAAAATATGTGTAACACTATCTCTTTGGCATGTCCTAAAATTGTGGTTATATTACTTGCATATGTTACACCTAAGTGTGGAAGTTCTTTTTCTTATAGTACCAGGTTAACATTTTTCTTGTTCCATTCATTTATTATTCTTTTATTCAAGTAAGCATACACCCAAAATTCAAGCAAACACATTCTCTTTTATTCAAGCAAACAAACAAACAAACAAAATTGATGCACACATTACCCAAAATATGTGTAACACTATCTCTTTGACATGTCCTAAAATTGTGGTTATATTGCTTGCATATGTTACATCTAAGTGTGGAAGTTCTTTTTTTTTTTATAGTATCATGTTAACGTTTTTTTTATTCCATTAATCTATTATTTATTGGTCTACCCATGCTCCTTTTAAGGATTGAAGTAGAACAATCACATCTATTTCTTGCTGTAATTTGTAAGCTTTGAAATTCTCATAGTTTTGTTGTTGGATACCACTAATCAAATCATGAAAATAGACCAAAGAAAGAAACTGAATCAAATTGAGTATACATAAATACAAGAGCATATAATTCAAATGGATTTAGATGATAGGTTTCCATCATGTCAAGCATTCCCTCCATTAGACGTGTTAAAGTCGAGATTAAATCAAGTGTCTTTAAATGAAGTTTAAAAACAACAGTTTAATCAACAAATTCGATACATTACATTATCAAATTAATTTACTAAGTAATATTTGAATTCCCCTATTACATGTTGTTCACTTAGATCACAAATAGAATTACTACTCACAAATAGAGATAAATACAACTATAACCAACACACATCTGTTAGCCATTCTTGTCCATAAAATGAAGAAACTAGCCTCCACATTGTCTTATTCAATCCAAGAAGCAAGGATAATGAATAAGCATGCACATCCATAGAACAATTCTAAATGTAGACACATAAAGATAACTAACAAATATAGCAAAAAGAAAATCAAAACATTGCCACCAATGTCAAACCTTACAAAAATCTATTCTTTCAACCTCTTCCCCATTAAAAAAGTTTTTATCTTAATTGAAATCTTTACTAATAACAACAAAACCAAACACAAGTAATTTTATCTTCAAACAATTTATATTACCACATAATTCTATTTCTTAAATCTTGTTAAAACAAATATAATGAAAAAAATTCTTGAAAGCAAATTTATGAAAAAATTCAACAGGTTAAATTTTAAAACTCTGTAATTTACTTGTATTGATTCGTAGTAACAAAAAAGAAAATAAAAGAAACACATAAACTTTTTGTTAGCAGCCTTTATGAGGTCGTCAATGATTTTGATTCTTTCTCTAGCAACATACCTTCTAATTTCTTCTATACTCTTTCCATCCATGTACTATAATAATAATAATAATAATAATAATAATAATAGTAATAAGTAATTATGTTTCTATAGAAGATAATTCATTTCTACTAAAAAAAAAAAGAAAAAACTACCAATAAGATTCAAGAGAAAAAAAAAAAAAAAGGAAAAAGAAAGTCTAACCTAGTGATATGAAATCTATCAAGACCATTATCACAACAAATTTTCTTATGCATACTAACGCAAATGCATACTCTAATAATTACACAAAATCTAAACATGTTTAATTAGCTAATTATGATGTATAATGATTAAAGAAAGTTAATGGAAGGCTTTAATCAACCAATTAACAATGTTAAGAGTAAAGAATTAAAAATTAAGGTTATGTGAACAGCAACCCTGATATTTAAATTGTGTTTTTTTTCAATATTTTCAATTAAACATGCCTATTCAGGTTAAACAATGGTTAAAAAATGTATGGAAATTGATTTTTATTGATTGAACAACCAACATAGGATTTTTTTTAGGGTTTTCAATATTGAAACTCAATTTTCAACAATAAATAATTAGAGAAATTTTTATTTGATTGAGTAAGAAAAGCTATATTGTAATGAAATAACCTTATTATTTATCAACAAGATGCACTAAAACCAGTTTTTGAAATCTCGATTAAAGAGAATAATTGTACCACACCTTATAAGTGTTGTTGAGTTTCCTAGGAGAGGGATTCCAACTTTGCTGAGTTTCAGGCATGAAGAGAGGGGATTTCATAAGAGACGAGAACACAACTTTATTATAAAATTTAATTTTGATTTTAATTTTTTATCAGCAAGGAAAGAGGAGAGAGATTATGTTATTTTTTAGAGAAAAAACAAGATAAAAAAGAGTGTGTGATCTGTCGTTTCCATTAATTCTTTTATATATTATATATAAAGGTAATTTAGTCATTTTATTCTTTTTGAGATTTTTTTTACCTAGAATGTAAAGTGTAATTTTTAAAAGTATGAAGGTTGTTGCATTCGACATCACGACCACTAAAGGCCTTTTTTCATGAAAAAAAGGGAAAGGTTTTTTTTTTTTTTTGTTAACATGAAAAGGTTTTATGTTAAAAAAGAGTTGTCACTTGGTATTACTGTCACTAGAAACCCTAATTGGTCTTTATAATTCTAAGATAAAAGACTGATTATGCTAGAAGAAAAATATTATCACCCTAAAATATCTTACTTGAGGCAAGTTGCATTGTCACTTGTCTTTTATTTCTAATTGTTTGGTATGCCTAATATTGGTGGTCTATCTGCATAGGTGATAATAATTATACTATAATGAGTTAAATCCCGGGTGCTTGATTTAAGCCTAATTGTTCTAAGATTTGGTTCATCTTTGCCATTCTAAGTTATTATCTTTAGATAATATTTAATAAATTGACATGTCTATTGTTAGTGACTCTTGATCATGACCTCTGACCAATTAGTTGTCAAGTCATTCCAATAAATTACAAATGCATTTATGATGGGCTTATTAAAATTAACCCAGATCCTTTAAGGAGCTGTTGTTAAACATTTTATTTATGCAACAGTAATCGATGGATAACAATATGTTCTGGTTTATTTATTATATAGTACTAGGGTTTAGTGGTAATTTTTGTTGATGATGATTTTTATACCTTAGTCCAAAAATATCCAAGTAGTAAGCATTAAGAGTTGATCTACTTAGTGGTGGGATTTAATGGCATGGATGCTTTGGACTTAATTTTAGCGATGACCTTTTTAGGGTTCATTCGTCATGTGGTGTGCTATTTAACAATCATCTTTTTAGATTTTATTTTTTATTGTCTTATTGCTCCTCATCAATGTTAGTACACATTGGTGTTATGATTTGTACATGTACATGCACAACAAATAGACAACTCATCAAAATTTATCATTCTTGTTGTTGTTGATTGTCAATATCTATATGTGAAAACTTATTACAGAGGTTAAGACTCCCAATTGTTTTATGAATATTGAACTTTGAGATTTCTAAAACTTATTTTATTATTTGAAATCAAAAGAATAGACTACTCCTTCTAATATCCAAAGTAATGGTCTATGTTGAGTCTATTTACTCTTGATACCAAGAGTGAATAGCAAAATATTTTGGACATGATGTTTTTCTATTTAAAAGAAATGTTTTGAAAGATTTGGAATGTCGACCCAAAAAGAATTTTAATATAGGTCAAATCTTAATTGGTTTTATAAATAATTTATAAGAATCCAATATGAAAACTTGCAATGTAATGAAAATTTTTTATTTTTTTTTTAAATGAGAACATGGACACAACATATTAATTACAAAACTTGTATGAACACTAACTAAATGCAATTTTTTTAAAGGTTTGGCCAAATCACATGGAGTTTGAATTGAAATATTTTTATCTTAACATGATTATGAAGACAAGGATGACAACATGCATAAAAATTCAAGATAACAATTTAACCTTTAATTAAATGATGTTGTTTAGGTGTCATTTTGATTTCTTTATTAACAAAACACTAAAAAGTGTGGCTAAATCACTATAGCCACACCCATAAAATACAGATTATTTTCAATTTAATCCTCCATTTTTTAATTGAATCATATTCGGCTAATTTTGGTTTAATTTTCTAATGTTTCTTTCAATTAAGCCCCTGATAACATTTAAAACTACCCTTCAATATTGGCATCTTTTACACTTTAGTACTTGTATTTCCAATTTGTGTAATTTTGGTCAAATTAACCTCAAATCTCAATTTGTTCTTCAATTAAGCCCTAAATTGAATTAATAAAATCCCTAAATTCCAGCGCTTCTTTTATTTTGATCATTGGTCTTTCAATTTTGGCTAAATTAACTCGGTTTTTCTTTTTAATTTAACATCTGATTGAATTAATTAGATCCCAAAATTTCCAAGGCTTTTTTATTTTGGTCATTGCTCTTTCAATTCTTTCAATTTGATCAAATTAACTCTAAATTATAGTTTTTTTATTCAATTACACCCCTAATTGAATTAATTGGAATTCCAAACCTTTTCATCTCTTTTATTTTGATCATTACCTTGCAAAAATCTAGTCAATTTTGCCCTTAATTCTATTTTTTCTCCATAATTAGGCTCCCAATTAAATGAATTGGACTTCTAAACTTTGCCAACTTTTTCATTTGGATCCTTGATCTTTTAATTTGTGCAATTATAAACAATTTCAACCCTTTCTTCCAACTTTCTTCAATTAAACCCTAAATGGCATGCCTACATGACTTTTTGACTAGATGCAAATTAAATTCTTGTCCGATTGCAACTGAAACTGTATTTTATTTTTGAAATCCTTGTTCTTTGATGATTTTATTTCTAAAAATGATTTTTCCTCTAAAAATATTTTCTTTGATGATTTTTTTTAAATGATTTCGAAGATATGTTTTTTGGAAAATTTTGGGAAAATCTAGAGGGAGTAAAGATTGAGTTATGACAGAGACAAAGTGAAGAAAAAAAAACCAAACTATAAGATACTTTTTGTAATTATATAAAAAAAAAAAACTTAAAGGAAGTAAAACTTGATAAGTAATTCATTGACTAATTTAGAATGTCTAAGATAGCTTGGAAGGGATAACATACATTGCTTTTTCAACATGTCATAATTTATAATCTAAGTGTTCAATTGATACAAATCTTACCAGTTTGAATGCTTACTTTTAAATAGGGATGATCATTTTTGGTTCGGTTCGGTTTTTATCCAAAAAAAAGTAACCAAACCGAAATTAAAAAAAATGAAACCGATTCAAACCGACCGGTTTCGGTTTGGTTCGGTTTTTATGACAAAAAACTATTCAACCCGGTTTGGCTCGGTTTTTTCTAGTTTGGCTCGGTTTTTTTCCGATTTGGGTTCGATTTTTTCAGTTTCATGCTTATAAAATCGAAACCGAACTGAACCGGTCGGTTTTTTTAAAATTTTAATCGGTTTAATAGGTTTTTTTTTACAGTTCAATTTTTTCGGTTATTTGTTTTTCAATTTTCTTGATTTTTTAGTTTTTTTGTTCACCCCTACTTTTAAGTCCTTTTTATGATCCATACTCGTAGAATAGGCTTATAGGGCTACTATTCAGAAATTATAGCTTTTTTCTTTCTACTTAGGCTTTGAATATATTATATCATACACATGAGTTAGAACTCGTATTTAGAAACCGTCAACTTTATCTTTTCATAAAATCAAGACTATCACAACAATAATATTCTCACGGCTTCAAGTTAAAACAACTTCACATGAAAACTAGGTCTTAACACTGTACGGTTGTTTGTCATTCAATTTCAACATGTTTTTTTGTCAAAATTTAAAAAATAAAATTGCTTCAAATTATTATTTTAGTGTTTTTAAATCATTTAATATATTGATATCAAAAATAAATTTTAAAAAGTAAAAACAAATATTATTTAATATATTTTTAAATAAAAACAATTTAAAAAATAATCTCTACCATATTTACCATATTTACAGATACTCTGTACCAAGTAAACAAAACACAAGCATGTGAGGAGTGTAAGTGGCCGTTTGGATATGATGCAGCGGTCGCGGTTGAAATGAAAATATGCAATATAGTGTTTGGTTAACACCAACCACGTTTTTTATTTATGTGGGTCCTAGTACAAAACTAAGGTTGGACTTCAGTTTTTGATAAGCAATTACCAATTGCTTTTTATGCGTTTTGCCCTCTCTCTCATCACCAACACTTTCCCCTTGCTTTCCCTTGCTTTCCCAACGGTCCCACCTCCTGTCCTTGGTTTTTATGTTTCAACTCTCACAGCCTATCCATTTCCAAACCTCAGCAGCTTAGGAAAGAGAAAAGCTTCCAATCTGTTTTTTTTGTAAGGTTTATTCTACCCCTATAACTTATAATTTTTTGTCGCCTTGTTATTAATATGGGGTTTAATTTTTATTTTATTCTACAACTGTCTATTTTTTTTAAATAGCAATTATTCTTATATTTGTTTTTTGTTTTATAATGTACCAAAGAAGTTATTGTAATTTATCTTTATTTTTTTTCTTTTATATTTGATTAAAAAATAACCTCTAAGATAAAAAAAACAACAAAAAACATATGAATTAAAAAAAAAGTCAAGTCAAATATTTTTTGATGCTTATTGTATTTTGTTTTTATGAAAGATATTAATTTTTTTATTTTAATATTTAATTACCATTAACAAATTTTTCTCAACTTATCACTTCTTAGATTTTTATATTTATTTTATTAAATTTAAATAAAATCTTTACATTTTTCAATTAAAAAAATTCACAATACAGTAAAATGCATTTACAAAATTGGCGCTTATTAAAAAAAATCAATTTTTTTGAAAAGTGTTTTTGGAACCACAGTTTTACCAAACACAAAACTGTTTTTTTTTCTACCACAATTTCAACCACAGTTTTTTAACCAAACACAAGAAATTGTTTTTTTTAAAACCACAACTTCAACCACAGTTTTAATCAAACACTAATTTTTTTTGAAACAACCTCACAAAAAGTACTTTTTATTAAACTACTTTTTTTAAATCGCAACTATAAAAACTACCACAATACCAAACACGCTCTAAAACGGATAACAGAGCACTCATAATTTGAAATTTGGAGTAAAAGAAAAAATGATTTCTACGTCAAAATCGAGATTGATGCAATAATTAGCATGCTGCTAGATTCGGATCAAGCAGAAGCGTCCTGCTAGCATTTTAGCTATCAATCGATTTTACAGGCTACCAACAACATGCAAGCCAAGCCAAGCCAAGCAAAGCAAAGCAAAGCACAATACAATAAAATCACATCGAGGCCAATCATTATGTCTGTCTCAAATAATGTAAAATATGTCACATTCTATCCTTCCAGTCTCAGAAATATGTGGTGGTCGAGGCCTTGTAAACCAGACACGACTAGTGCCCTTCAAACGTACACAAAAGTAATCAATTTAATGACAAAATATATAATAAATGAACAAGATGATGAGAATAATATAT
>Ga0325414_1006373_pt1 | contig 12505 bp, 7 predicted proteins | sample PopdelMetagenome_8_FD_206183 | JGI IMG/M metagenome (GOLD analysis project Ga0325414, IMG submission 206183) | Populus deltoides microbial communities from Bellville, Georgia, United States - Leaf-PdKOR-R3 | ecosystem: Host-associated > Plants > Phyllosphere > Phylloplane/Leaf | place: USA... | reverse complement strand
AGTAAGGTAAGAGATAATAAAGGGATTAAAGGGTGGTATTGATACCAATGGTTTGAGTTATTTTAGGAGAAGTCAACTAGACCTAATAATAGTTTGAAGCGAGTAAAGATCTTGGCCTTAGAAATCTTTGGGTTAGTATTGTTCCCCTCTAATATGGCTGTTATAAGTTTGGGAGCTACCAATGTATTCATAAAGATTGAATATTATAGGATCAACCTCGCTACTATAATACCTACTAAGACCTTTTTATCCCTAAATTATTGACATGGTACTAGTAAAGATGGATTTAGGTGTTGTGTACAATGTTGTTTTCTTAGATCTTTATCCATATCCAAGCTTACAAATCATTGTTTAAGTTGGTATGGTGGAATGATTAGTGAGACCTAGCAAGAATAGTGGTTGCCAAAATAAAAATGATAGTAAAAGAAATAGTGGATCTCTTAGTTCTTATCCATACGAGATGATATTATCGCTTAGAAAGTAGAATGGATGATATTAGGCTATTACTTAGTGTTTTGCAATAATTATCTTTATGTTTAATTAATTAGCGTTATTAGTTATATTGGTTATGCACCATTCATAATAGCTAGACAAATTGGATAAATATATGGTATCTCTAGGACTACTAGATTGGCTGGGTTTATAGGCAGATTCACTCATGAAATCTCACAAAAGGTGTTAGAATCAATTAAGGTAGATTGGATGGTCCAAAATATTGTGAGGAATGATCCAAATCGAATGGCACCACAAACCACTAGTTCAGAACATGGTGAGAAATGATCTACACCGAATGGCACCAAAAACCACTATGGATTATGACCAATAACAAGCAGTTAGACTGAGAAACTATATGTATTAGGAGCTGACAAAAGTTAAATCCTCTAATATGCTTAAAAGCTCAATATGCTAAAGTAGTAAGGTATATCTAACTCCTCTGACACTAATACAAGGCATCCCTAAGGATATAAAAGGAAAGAGAAGAGGACTTTGATGGGATTATGAGGAAGTCTTAGAAATCATGAAAGCCTTTCAAAGAAAGATTGAATAAATTAAGCTTACTAAGCAAGGCCTAGAAGCATAATTCAAAGAAACTAACGACAATTAGAACTTAGTTAGGTTAAGTTCCAAAGAAAAACAAATTGGAAACATTTATGTTAGCTCGCCTAAGCCTTTGTGGAAATGAAGTCTATTGAGATCAACACCTTAAAATGGCAACTTAAAAGGCAAAGCAAAGAAAGATCAATAATATCCAGAATTTAAAACATGATATTGACAATGTCAGAAAGAAGCTAGATGAAGTTGAAAGGCTCACATAAGCTCTCCAAGCAGAAAAAAAAACATTATAAAAAAAGCTAATATTGAAAACATTAAATTATTACAACAGGTAGTGAATAAGGTTCAACAACTAAAACAATAAGTACAGAAGGTGACTCAAAATCATCTGTATTAATCCATATACATGTATAACATCTTCAACCACCTGATAAAGGTTGATAGGTAGCATTTATAGAAGCTTAATGAGTTTAATATTTAGATTGATATAGTAAGATAAGAGGCAAGGGTATTAAGACATGAAAAGATGTATCATTAATAGAGAACATGGATAGAAAAAACAAAATGTGATTATTTATATAAGAAGATGCAACGAACTCCTGTTTGATTTGTCTCAATACGGTCGAATGCTAGGGTGTTGAGAAAAGAAGCTAAAACAAAATTGAAGACTATGATGTTCTATAAAGACAATGTTAAAGGCTCTTTATATGATAAATTAAAAGAGTTTTCTTTTCATCAAAGTTATTATGAAAAAAAATACATGTGGTCTTATTTTGTAATTAATGAAGTCTTTAATTTTTATTTATGTGTTAACTCTTGAATGTTTGTGGATAATGCACATAATTATTTGTGAATAAGCTTTTGGAAATGATAACTTTTTAATCAAATTTTATTCATAAAAAACTATCATGAATTACATGTATGATTATGATTGGATTCTGTAACTTAATGTCAAATATCTTAGTCATATATCATCCAAATTAGAGGTTATCCTAATATTAAAATCATAATTTATTCAAGATTACTTTACGATGAGGGTACCCCCATAACTTAAATCTATTTAAGGTTATTGATAAAAAAAAAAAAACTCATTATTAAACTGATTTTATGCAATTCCAATATTAACAAATCAAGATCTGAACTTTCTATCACCCTCCTAAAAGGCTAAATCCATATCCAATCTCAGACTTTTTTTTTATCATTACTTAAACAATTTTATTTATAATCAATGTGTTTTTGTTATCTTTATTTTCTCGAAAATATAGGTTGTCTTTCTAAGACTACACTTCTTATTTGAATCTACAACACTCGATCCAAGAAAAAAAAAGGCAATGAAAATAGAACCCTACTTGAGAAAAATCATCAAAAAGAGCTAGATACTCTAAAAATGAGATCATAAGGCTTACTACTTTGCTTGAGCAAAGCCTACCATTTGAATCTATAACACTTGATCCAAGAAAGAAAAAAAGACAATGAAAAAAGAACCCTTCTTGAGAAAAATCATCAAAAAAAGCTAAATACTCTAAAAGTGAGATCACAAGGCTTACTACTTTGCTTGAGCAAAGCCTACAGGCTCAATTTCCTAATTAAGACACCTCTAACAAAAAAATAAAATATATTACTTTTGTCATTATTCTTATACCCACTGCTCATGAAACAAAATATGCACCATCATTCTTCCTATCATTCATGAAAGCAACCAATGTTGCTAATATTGTTGATGCTATTATCCCTAAAATACTTGAGGGCATGCTTAAGATGTTATTTTTTAAGGCACTATACCCCACTATAATGCTACCACAACAACAGAATGCATCCATGATTGACCTTATTCCCACAAAAATTCCTAAGGAAAAAATATGGTAAAACCTAAAGATGAGAAACTTATAATTATTAAAGACCATCTTAAGATGATTTAGGGCATGTGCTTATGTGGCACTCTACTAACGCTCGATAATTGTCTAGATTTTACTAAGTATGTAAGAATTCAATGTTGACACACTTAAGAATCCACCAAAATAAAATGGTGGAGTTTGACAATGATGAAAAACTTTTGATTCATTTCTTTCTAGAGAGCTAGATAGAGTTGCTTTAAGTTGATTCATTTATCTAGATACAAGTTTAATATGGAGGTGGTTCTCAATAAATCAAGTCTTTAATCTATAATAAAAGGCTATAAGAAGAATGTGAGAGAGTATGCCTAAAAATGGTATGAAGTGGCCTCAAAGATATGATACTTGTTACATAAAAGAGAATTGGTCACTCTTTTTATCAATACCTTCATAGTCATATACTTTAATTAGTTGTTATGTAATGGAGCTAACATCTTTTTAAAAATCATAGCTACTACTGATAGGATTGAGTAAGGTATCAAGGTAAAAAAAGTTAAAGACCCACTTAAAACAAGGTCAAAAAGAAATATTTTTAACCAAAAAAAAGAGTTTGATGTGAACTAGTTGGAGGAATATTTAGCTAGGAGGGCAATAAAACAATTCCTGAAAGTTTAACTCTCTCTATTACTCCCAAAATAGCTAGGTGAAACAAGGATTGCAATCTCAAACTCTATTGAATTTGATTCTAGTAAATGTTGCAGGATTGTTGGCTTAAACTTCAGATATGCCTCAATATCATACCAAAATACCCTTGCCTAATTTTAATACACAGAATATCCAGTTCTTATATAGTTGATAAAGGTCTTTTAATTTGAACCAACAAGAGAGTTAAGAAAAAAGTCCAACATGGACATTCTACCTCCCTTCCTATCTTTCTTGAAAAAATCTTTAATCATCTAGTGAATGTTGGTCCAATCTTTATGGTGTTTGATAGTATTAAAACCTCTTTATCCTCATTGATACAAATTGAATTAAACATGTGGATACCATAATGGTATAATCAAATATAACATCAAATAGTGTATGGATTTTAAAAGGAAAGTTTGTTACTTGATTGACCAAAGATGGATTACTTTTGAAGATCCCTTTAATTCTTTGAATATGAGTATAAATCCATTTCCAAACCATATTATGCATATGTTGACTTTTGACAATTATAAGTATGATAAATAAAAATCAACACTAAAAGTGTCTATGTCTTATTTATTCATCTTGTTGATAAAAGATGATTTTGATAAACAACTAGTGAAAACATAACCAAACATTCACAAATATCATTTTTGTAAATTCCATAAGAAAAGTGGCCATGATATTAATGATTGTAAAGAGTTTCATCATAAAGTACAAATCATGATTGTTTTAGGCCCTTTTAGAATCTAAAAAGGAGTTGATTTACAATAGATAAATATGACAAGAACCTTCAAAGGACAGATAGAGACATATAGATATTAGATGAGTAAGCCAATTATTAAGCACAACCTTATAAATATATTAAATCTCATATCGATGAATCTTGAGCTATGATAATGATATCCTTAAATAGTATAGTAGATGTTGAGGAAATAAATAACAACATGGAGATGTTTCACTCCCGAAAAGAAATGATAAAGCAAAAGAAGTAGTTGTTCCTATAAAAAATGTTGAATTCAATAAATCAATGAAAGATAAAGAAGTTGTGGAATTTTTTGAAATGATAAAATACAATACATATAGCATCATGGACCAATTGAAAAAGATATCAGCTAGAATTTCCTTGTTATCCTTGATTTTGAGTTTAAAAGCACACCGCAAAGCTTTGTAGAAAATCTTGAATGAAGCTTATGTTCTTAATGATATCATGTTCAAGTCGATAAAGAATTTAGTTGATAAATTTCAGGATACCAATTATTTATATTTATAAAAGATGAGCTTGGGCCTCAAAGAACAAGACACAATAAAGCTTTATATATAACTGTCAAATATAAGGATCATATTGTGGCAAAGGCATTGGTGGATAATGTGTCTGCGTGAAATATAGGTTACCACAATTTGACATGAATAATGAGTTGGCTAAATGGGTGAATTACATAAATTTGAGAAATGTTGATCAATATTTTAGCCTTTGTTTCAAGCCTTCAAGAAAAGGTTATCAAATAATCATGAATAAAAAAACACAAGAAGAGATTGTCTCATATTGAAAGGAATAGCCTTGTAGATGAAAAGATTAGCATTCCCTCTATTTTCATAACATTTCCTAAGCCATCTTTTATTGCTTACGGAAATGATAGAGGCTTGTTGGGTATTAAATATATATTTGTTGATGTAAATACTCAGGGGTCAAAGATGAAAACTAGGGACAAGTTGAGTAGCCAACCTCAACACCTTTTAATATTGATATCATCATGCTACCACAACTTACCATCAACACTATTGAGGAAAGATTTGATGCTGATTATTTCTTAAAAAATATGAAGAATAAGAACAATGGAATAATTGATTTGAGAAAAAGGTTTATGTTGTCTTTAAATCTGAGTAAATTTTAACCATATTAACTCTACCTTATCAGTTTTTATGGTTATAGACATTGGAAAATAAACCACCTTTATATTAAGCTATTATCAATGTTTAATATTAATATCAAGTCATTCAATATCCTTTCAATAATATCTCATTTTCATTCTTTTAGTTTTATTAGCACATTTTCTTTTCTTTATAGGGATAAACAACTTTATCACCATTTTAAAATTCAAAGTAAATGCACTAAATTCATTTAGCCTAACTTTAATGAAACTTTAATTGCAATGGATGAAGAATAATTGAGTGACCAGGACATCCAAGAATTTGTTAAGCTAGTTGAGTTGTTTGAATGTTCTATCAAATAAAATGAGGAAAAACTTGAAATTGTCAATGTTAGTACCAAAAAAGATTAAAAAAAGCTAAACATCGACACTTTAATAATCACGTAAGAAAATAGATATTTAAACTATGTTTGTTTACGAGGTTACGTCTGCGTTTGAAGCAAAACGCGGCAGCAACATATTTGGTAATGAAGAAAATGTCATTTACTGTTCACAAGCCCCATTGTTATCTGCATTTACAACACAGGGTGAGACAAAGCAGCTACTCACTGCTTCTGTGGAGAGTGAGGGTGAACAGACTCCCTCTCCACTGTTCACTTAAGTGAACAGTGGAGTCACCCTCCACTATTCTGGCTGCACCGGGTTCGGTTCAAAGCTAAATGTATTGAACCGGGTTTGACCCAGTAAAAAAAATTGATTTTTTATTTTTAATTATGTTTTATTCAAAAAATTAGCGTTTAACATTATTCAATAACACTACATAAATTAGACGGAGATCGCTTAATGACATAGTATTTGCAGAATTTGATCACAATCCCAATTTTATTCTTGATTATATTTTACCTGATGTTGTTGCGCACTTAAGAAACCAAGGAAACTGTAGTCCTTGTAGGATGTATTTCATACGTGATGGAATTGTAGACAGTTTAATGGAACAATAAAAAATATTTTATTTAAAGTATAATTTATTTCATGATGTAACAACAGTAATTAAATCTACAATATTTAAATTAAAAACCATCAATAGTAATATATATTTTTTGAAATTATTTTATAATCTCAATTTGAAAAGCATTCTTAACCAAACACATTAAACTACTTTTTTGTTCAACCTCAATTTCAACCACAATTTTAACCAAACATATATAAATACCGAACCAACCTTAACAAAAACTACTTTTTATAAAAATAATTTTTTTCAAATCACAACCACAAAAACTACCACAATACCCAACACACTCTAGTGGCTTTATTGAAAGAGCTTGTAGATGTTATTCCATAGTCCTACTCTAATATCCTAGGTTGAGATATAGATATTTTGGTCTACAGGCTATTGATGAATCTAGTCAAATAAAAGCTTAAATAGAAGAGACCAGATGTTTTGCTTAAAATTAAAGAGGAAGTGAAAAAAAAAAAGATACCAGATTCATTGAAGTTATGGAGTACCCTTAATGGATTTATAACATAATTGCAATCAGCAAGAAAAATAGAAAGATTTAGATGTGTGTTGATTATCATGACCTTAATATAACAAGCCCTAAAGATGACTTATCGTTATCATATATTGATGTGCTAGTTGACAATGTTTTCCAGAATGCCACGTATTCTTTTATAGATGAATTCTCAAGCTATAATCAAAATAAAATGGCTTTGAAAGACAAAAATAAAACAACTGTTATGATGTCTTAGGGGACTTATTGCTATAAAATGATGCCTTTTGATTTGAATAATATGGGGGCAACATACCAATATGCTATAATGGCTTTATTTCATGACCTGATGCATCGATAAATAGAAATATACATCAATAATATGATTTCCAAGTGAAGAGAAGAAAAGAATCATGTTGATATATTAAAAAAAAACTCTTTGAAAAATTAAAGAAATACAAATCAAGGTTTTATCCTATAAAATGAACTTTTAAGTTTTGGTCAAAACATCATTTTATTGTAAAAACCATGTTTTTCAAAATTAATCTTAATTGATTTACCAAGGTCAAATATATCATTTTATGGTCAAAATCGATATTCCCAGCAAAATCAGCCAAAACCATCATTTTATAGTCAACACGTAATTTACAACGTCAAAATTTATCAAAAAAATATATTAGGGTTAAATACTTCATTTTGCGATTAAAACATTTTTTAAAATAAAATAAAAATTTATGGTGAAAATTGGTTTTTTAAAGGTCAAAATTAGTTTTTTTAGCAATCAAAATGGTTTTTTACACTAATTTTAACTTTATCAAAACAATATATATATATATATATATGTTAAAAAAAATTATTTTAGCCTATGTAAATGTGAATCACATCTCATAACCTAGGTAATGCATTGGTTATTAAATCAAAATATCAAACAAATCCTAACCATTGATTCAAAGACTTAATCTAAGCTCATCTACACCTTATCATAGCCCAAGAAGATCTAAGTTGTTGATTGAGTTTAGAATCACTTAGATCTAGAGTCTTGGATCAACTTAAGCAACATCTTAGTCGCCCATCCAAACAAGCTTATAAACTTATTATAGACCACACCACACCAAAGCTTAGCTCACATCTTCTTCTCTCTCCTTATTGGTTGTCAAACTAGTCATTATTTCTTTGTCATCCAATAATTGTTCACCTCGAAACCACCATAGAAAAGAGCATATCCTTTAGCTAAACAAGTCCTGACCAATCACCATCTCCAACGCGGTAGTAACGTCTAAAAGCCAAAAAACCAAAGGGATAACCCAAGTCTTCATCATTGTCGATCTCCTTCCTTGATTGGTTGTGAGATACATAACCACCATTAATGGACGGATGAGATTATGATCATCCTGGTGAATAGATTGATTTGTCAAAATCTCACAAAGTCTTTCTCTGGACCGTCAATAGTGATGGCAAGTGAAGTAATGCACCGAGTGAACAATGCAGGTGTATTGTTAGGGGAGGAATAGTAATTACATATTCTTGAACAAGGCAAATCAATAACTATTTCACTAATTTCTCACACTGAATTTTATTTTTAATTTATTTTATTTTACTTCTATTTGTAACTAAAAATAATTATACTTGTATGTGTATTTATGGATGTTTAATTGAATAAAATGTATGTTAAAAGTTGTAGCACGCCAAACTCAAGAGGTTTGAGACCCCTTAGGTAATTCTAAGGAAAAATAAGGATTACATCAATGTTTCATTATAGAGCTGGGAGGATAGGAATGTGATTTAGTTTTAAAGGATTATCCGACATAAGTGTCAGTCCTAGTGTTTACCAAATTGATACTTGAATGATTGATCTACCATTGATTTATGAGACTAGTTATTTGATTAATTATTGTCATGTATAATTTCATGTTGATTTATTAATTGATTACATATGATGTATCTTCGCGAATTGTTTTATTAAATAAAATCCTGAACTCTTTATTTTGATTTTGATTGTGTGGTTTTTTTTATATGATATGATTCCATCAATATCGATTGCTTGATTACTTTTGCATCCCAACAATTGATATTAGATGAATTTCAAGGATTGTCAAATTCATTTTAAAAATTATGTATGTAATTAGTTCACTCATAAGTGGTTTGTTTTTCAATCAATCCTTGTTTTTAAAATCTTGTGTTTAATTAGTCCATCTATGAGTGGTTTATTTTGACCAGTTGATTTCAAAACCCTTTTTTTTTTATTAGTTCACCTATGAGTGGTCATTTTTACTGATCCTTTTCAAAATCTTATGTTCAATTTGTCCATTCATGAACGGTTTGTTTTGGTCAATCGATTTCAAAACCTATGTTTTCTTATTGGTTTATCCATGAGCGGTTTGTTTTTGGCAAATTCTTTTCAAAATCTTGTGTTTAATTGGTCCACCCATGAGCGGTTAATTTTGACTAGCTAGTTTCAAAACCTCTTTTTTTCTAATTGGTTCACTTAGGAGCAGTTTGTTTTTAACTAATCCTTTAAAAATTTGTTTTTTTTATCGGTTCACCCATGAGCAGTTATTTATCTATTGATCATTTTCAAAATCTCATGTTCAATTGGTCCACCCATAAGTGGTTTATTTTGACTAATTGGTTTCAAAATCTCATTTTCTAATTATTTCACCTATGAGCGGTTTGTTTTTAATTGATCTTTTTTTAAAAAAAAAATTCTAATTGGTTCACCCTTGAGTGGTTTATTTTTAAATGATCAATTTAAAACTCGTATTTTCTAATTAGTTCACCCATAAGTTATTTGTTTGACCATTTTTATTTTTAAATCTTGTGTCGATTCATCCTTATTGTATTTTCATATATGTAATTTCTTTTATGTGATAACGTGTTGCATGTTATATATATATATATATATATAAAGAAATCATGGAGGGATGGTTGGTTGATGATGATGAGACTTTATGTATAGTCCGTGTCCGATTCCACTAGGTTCGACATTCACCTTGCGTTAAAAGGTGGTAAAAATAAGAATTATATCATTTGCGTTCGATAATTGATATCTTATTTGCTTATGTGCTTATTTTATTGTGCGTTATCAAGTCTTAAGGCCACCATTTTTCCAAGGAATTGACTCTTATATATTCATTTTTGTTTTCCTTTCACTCTTTTTTTCCTATGTGCATTAAAACCAGATATTTTGCTTATGAATAATATGTGCATTACAGTTGGCTATAAGTTAGATGTTGGAGGGGTATCATTGATTGAGGTCATCTTCCCTCCACGTAGCCAACCCCGTACCCATGCTCTAGTTGAAGAGTTATTAGGTTTCTATGACCATTAACCCTAGGTGGTGACTCCTTTACTTATTTATATGATATGTGATCATTATTTTCCTTATCCAATAGGAGGACCCCTATCCAACATGCTCAATGAGTGCATGAGGAAAGGAGTAGAGTTGTGGCTAGCGATAATAATCATAAAGGGCTTTATAAAAAAATGCTTACTAATATTAAAAAAAAAGTGCTTTAATGAAACAAATACTTAAAATAGATAGATCTAAAGAAGTGTAACAAATGTACAAACATATTTAAAAGAGACAAATTTCTTTAAATACAATATTCATAATTAAGTTCGATAAGTAAACACAATTTGATTATAAAATTACATCATAGCAAAATATTTGTTTTCCCAAATTACGTTGACTAATTTTGCAAAAGATATATAATATTAAGTCTACTTCTCGAATCGATGTTGCAAAAAACCTGAAAATAGTTTTATATTAAGGATGATCAAGTTTTCACTTAATAATTATTTAATATTATATCGTACACATCTACATGTTTACATACATGTTCCTAACCTTAGTTTTCAACAATTTAACTACAATCATACCATTATTTTTATAATATGATTCCAATTTGTTCCAATTCTATGAACATACTAAGTTCATCTTTAGCCTAAATCAATTTTTAATCTTTTACCAATCATCTGGTTTTTTATTCTTAATTGTCTATTTACCAAGGCACTAACCCCTATTATCGAGGAGATTAATTTCTTCAATTACTCATTAACTAGGGCATCAATTTTCTCAATCACCTATTGGTCGAGGAATTAATCTCTCGAATCATCAATTAAACAGGGCACTAATCCCATTAACAGGGAATAAGTCTCTCAAATTTTGTTTTTTGTTTTCCATTTTAGAATAAGATTCAATTAAAAAAAATAATGACATTACTTTTCAAAAAATTTACTAGTTTCTTTTAAGGTGTCAAACACATACCTGATGTCTATGCACGCAAGTTGGTCCCCCATTTTAGTCATGTATAATGTCAATTTTTTTCTTTCATTCATTTTCATTTTTAATCGATACATCTTTATACAACTTACTATTTAATCTAAATAATCTGATTCATTTCTTCATAACTAATATATTTTTAGCCTTCAAATAATTTAACCGAATTCGTTTAAATATTTGCCTTTTCTCCTTTCTTTTGAAATTTTCCAACCTTTTTCGATCAATTAATATTCATCTAACCATAATCTCCTACAATCCTAATTAATTACATCAAAATTCTCAATCTTACAATTTCTTCCTCTTGGCTGAAATTCAAGACAATAAAGGAGAGATTTTTATCCTTTTCATTTTTGAAGTCAAATCATTACCCAATAATAATTCATGCTTACACACATCAATCAACCACAATAATATTGATTCATTACACAATTAACACAATTTCATCCTCAAATAAGCCTAACATCTCCAATTCATTAAAAAAAAATCACAAACTCAATGCAATAAATCTATTTGGAGGCATTTATTACCTTAATTGGATGGTTTTACAAGTGTTGGATGCTAGAGAAACAAAGTCCTCTTCAATCCCCTTCTTCTCCCCTTTTTAAAATCTTGATCCTTAATTTATTCTTAAAAAAACCCATCAAAACACTTAATTTTCCTTTTTAATTTATTGTAACCCTTTCACACTCAAATTTCTCTTTTGTTTTGGATGAATTTAAAAAAAAAATTGAAAGAAAAAATGAAAAAAATTCCCCCCTCTCTAGCCTCTCTTTCTCTCTCCTTTTTCAATTGTAGTGATTGAATTGTGACACAAATAAAGTGTCACAACCAAAATATAAAATTTAAAAATTATAAGCATCAAAATATATAAAAAAAAAATGTGTCATGAGCATTGTAAATGAATTTAATAAATAATGTTATATGAGTCAACAATGTTTAGGTTGATAGTAAAAAAGAATTGTTTTAGTTTTTTTTTCTTTTAATTGTTAATATTAATGTTAATTGTTAATATGCTACATAAATAAGTAAAAACTAAGATATTGGCCCGCACTCAATATTAATTTTTTTTCAAATATCAAAAACATATTAAGTTAATAGAGAATGTTTTAAGCTCTTTAGGTCTTACGATTATGCCAGACCCAAGCAACTTGGATCGGCGATCATAGTAGGCCCAAGAGAATTGGGTCTGGCAACCGTGGAAGGCCTAAGCGCCTTGGGTCTAGCGGCCAGGCTAGGCCCAAGCGACTTTGTTCTGGCAGATATGCCTAATTAATTTTTTTATAATTTTTT
>Ga0325414_1006371_pt1 | contig 12506 bp, 7 predicted proteins | sample PopdelMetagenome_8_FD_206183 | JGI IMG/M metagenome (GOLD analysis project Ga0325414, IMG submission 206183) | Populus deltoides microbial communities from Bellville, Georgia, United States - Leaf-PdKOR-R3 | ecosystem: Host-associated > Plants > Phyllosphere > Phylloplane/Leaf | place: USA... | reverse complement strand
AGGAGGCACGACAGAAAGCCTCCGTCGTCGCCAGACGACGTCGCAGCGCTCGCGCCCCCGTGACAGTATGCATAACAAACTAACCTATTTTTTTGTTTTTGATTTTTTTGCAATTTTTTTACGAATCTGTGTATTTTAATACCAGATTCATATCTTTATAGTTTAAAAATACAAACCGATATTAATCAAAATGGATAGAAAAACACAAGAGAAAATCACAAATTCTCAAAAATATTTTTTTGATTTTTTAATTTTTTTTACTGGGCCAGACCCAGAATAAAATTAGGTTGGGACCAGCCCAAATAAAATACAATCTATCTTATATTGGGTTGGACTCAGCCCAGCCGCGTGGACTGGGTTGATGATCCAACCCGAACTGGTTACTGTGCCATGCACAGTAACCAGTTAATTATAATTAGCCGGTTACTATGCTCATGCACAGTAACCGGGTAATTATTTTCTTGCACGTTCTGCATGCAAGAAGAAAACCCAGAAACAGAGGTGAGGGGGAGAGAATTACCTGGCGATGGTGCTGTTTTCGAAGTGGACAACGGCTGTTCCAGATGGCGATCTTTCTTCTTCTCCTCTCTGCTTTGTTGTGCTGTTTTTTTCTTTGTTTTTCGTTCTCTCTGTCAATAAAGTTTCTTCCCTCTCTGTAGTGGCTGTGTGGCCTCCCTCCTATTCGCAGTGGATCACAATGGCAGGGGAGACGAACGGCGTTAGCTGCTGTAGTTTTTCTTCCTTCTTTTTCGCCGTGTGTGTTGCCTCTGTCAACAATGTCATCCTCTCTCTATTGTGGTTGTGCTGCTGATACATCACAGTGCTGATGGCAATCAGGGAACGGGGGGGGACTTTCTTAGCCGGTGGTTCTTCTTGCCTTCTTAATGTTGTCCTTTGTTTCGGTTTCTCTCCTCTCTCCAACAAAATCCCCCTTTGTTTTCCTCTTGTATCTAAAACCTTACTCTTTCTCTCTGTTTTTCTTCCACTCCCCTCTCTCGTTCCTTTTCTCTATTTCTTTTAACTCTCAAAACCTCCCTGTTTTTTCATTCTCTCTTCCCCCCTGTTTTCTATTCTTCCCTCCTTCCTCTCTGTTGTCTTCCCTTTCTCTCCTTTGTCTCTCAAACAAATATTCTTCCTTTGTTTCAGTTCGTTCCTCCTCTCTCTCTGTTCTCCCTCTCTTTTTTTTTCTTCCCTCTCTGTTCTGTTTGGTATTCCCCCCTTTGTTTTCAAACAATTCTTCATCCTCTCTCACATTTTGTTGTTTCTCTTGCAATCTGTCCCCCGCGTCTTTTTTTTTTCTCCTCTCATCCTTTTTTTTCCCTTCTCTGTATTTATAGCCAAGTGGAGAGAGAGTCCCCCCTGCCTTGTTCCATCAAGGCGCAGGAGGTAAACGGGGCTACCTTACCCCTACAGGGTAAGGTGGTCGGTTGTCTGCAGGGCATGGTCGGGGCATGGGTTGTATTAATGGTGGCAGGGTAAAGGGGATGGCTTGTGTCCGGGTTTTGTGGGAAAGTGGGAAGGGAAAGAGAGAGGGAAAGAATAGCGGGAAAAATGTTTCAAAAACTTCTTCTCCCCTATCTCCGCGTTCGTAGGGGAGAAGACCATGCACAGTGCCTTTTAAAACAGCACCGTGTCTTGCACTCTTTTTTTAAAAAAACAATGATTGAAACACATTTGGGGAATAACTTAAAAAAGAGTTATGACAGCTGCCCCTCTTTATAATGCTTACGGAGCAAAGACTTTGCTTAGTAAGCTTGTAAAGAAAACAAAAGGAAAGAAAATGATTTGATTATCTTGGGCAACCTGCCCCTTTTGAAGAAAATTGGTCTACTTTCACGGGTGACGTATCCTTTTTGAAGAAAAATGGTCTATTTTCACAGGCGACCTGCCCACACATATTCACACTAGTCTATTTTCAAGGGCGACCTGCCCACACACACTCATGCTAGTCTATTTTCAAGGGTGACTTGCCCACACAAACTCACGCTAGTCTATTTTCACGGGCGACCTGCCCACACATGCTCACATTGGTCTCTTTTTAGTGGCGGCCAATCCACACACTTACACTTATTTTGGTCTATTTTCAGGGGTGACCAGCCCACACACACTTACCCTGGTCTATTTTCACTAGCGACCTACACACACACACTCACACTAGTCTATTTTCAGGGGCGACCGGCCTACGCGCATTTACCCTGGTCTATTTTCACGGGTGACCTGCCCTAGTGGAAAAAAGGAAGAGTAGTCTCATTGTAATGGGTGACCTACCCAGGTGGAAGAATGGTCTCGTTGTAATGGGTGACCTACCCACTTAAAAAAAACATGGAGAATGGTCTCATTGCAATGGTTGACCTACCTAATTAGAAAAAGAAAAGAGTGGTCTCATTGTAATGAGTGACCTACCCAGGTGAAAGAATGGTCTCATTGTAATGAGTGACCTACCCAGGTAAAAGAACACATGGAGAATTGGTCTCATTGTAATAGGTGACCTACCCAAGGAAAAAAAAAAGGGAATAATAGTCTTATTGTAATGGATGACCTACCCAGGTGGAAGAATGGCCTCATTGTAATGGGTGACCTACCCAGGTAAAAAAAAACATGGAGAATGGTCTCGTTGTAATGGGTGACCTACCCAGAAAAAAAGATGGTCTCATTGTAATGGGTGACCAACCCAAGTGGAAAAGAGGAAAGAGTGGTCTTATTGTAATGGGTGACCTACCCAAGTGAAAGAATGGTCTCATTGTAATAGGTGACCTACCCAGGTAAAAAAAACATGGAGAATTGGTCACATTGTAATGGGTGACCTACCTAGAAAAAAAGATGGTCTCATTATAATGGGTGACTTACCTAGGTGGAAAAAGGAAAAGTGGTCTCATTGCAATGGGTGACCTACCCAAGTGGAAGAATAGTCTCATTGTAATTGGTGACCTACCCAGTAAAAAAAATATGGAGAATTGATCGCATTGTAATGCGTGAACTACCTAGAAAAAAAAGATGGTCTTGTTGTAATGGGTGATCTACCCAAGGGGAAAAAGAGAAGAGTGGTCTTATTGTAATGAGTGACCTACCCAAGTGAAAGAATTGTCTCATTGTAATGGGTGACCTGCCTAGAAAAAAAAAGATGGTCTCATTGTAATGGGTGACCTACCCAATTAGAAAAAGGAAAGAGTGGTCTCATTATAATGGGTGACTTACTAGGTGAAAGAATGATCTCATTGTAATGAGTGACCTACCCAGGTAAAAGAAACATGGAGAATTGATCGCATTATAATGGGTGACCTACCTAGAAAAAAATATGGTCTCATTGTAATGGGTGACCTACCTAAAATAAAAAGGAAGAGTGGTCTCATTGTAATGGGTGACCTACCAAAGTGGAAGAATGATCTTATTGTAATGGATGACCTACCCAGGTAAAAAAAACATGGAGAATTGGTCACATTGTAATGGGTGACCTACCTAGAAAAAGGATAGCGAGGGCTCAAAGGCACACTCAAAAGGAGGTAGGGTTAGAAAACGCACTACCCAAGACATGGTGGCTCAAAGGCACACTCGAAAGGAGGTAGGGTTAGAAGACGCACTACCTAAGAGATGGTGGTTCAAAGACACACTCGAAAGGAGATGAGGGATCAAAAGCGCACTCAAAAGGAGGTAGGGTTAGATAACGCACTACCCAAAAGTTGATGATGACACACTGATCTGTTAATGTTGGAAACAATGCATTATGATTAACATGCATGTATACTTACCTGAGAAATATAGGTCCCCCTTTTCTTCACGGAGTCATCCTTTTCTCAAAAGTTTGAGTCTTGGTAGCAAACTTCGATGGCCTTTTCGCTCTTACTTACTTGAGTCACATCTTGTGATCTTGACCTCTAGGAAAGGTTTGATATCCATTCATCTTTGTCCTCCAACCTTTATCTCAACGGTTGCCAGCTCTGTCCAACATTTTGTTTTCTTAGGAAGGAATTACGGAGCTAACCCTACCATGTGTTTTTGGATTGCTCCCCAGCTTGATCATGCCCCCAAGTATTCAAATCGGATTTTCTTTGGGGATGAGACTATATGAAGGAAGATTTGGTTTTTGACAAGGAGTTGTTTTCATGCAAAATTTTTGGAATTTCAAAGCTATTCCAGACATAGAAATCATTTTAACATCGATTAAAAGCAAACTCATTCTGAAGAAATTCAACTGATTCCTATTGAGAGGTTTCAGAAGTGATGAAAACTTTTTGTTTTGCTTTTGGTGATAAAAATTGACATTTGGTTGGCAAAAAAATGGTTCAAAGTTAATTTGAGGGTTACAGAGAACTGGTCTTCAAAGCATTCATTTTATTTGGATGAATAATGATTTGGTTCGTATGCGAAAGCATTGCCTACCCATTCAGATTGCTTGCTTTTGATCAGAAAGGGCTTGATTAGGCACGTAATGTAGGCTTGGGCTCTTGGTCATGAAGAAAAGGATATTTGAAGGCTCAAAAGGTGTTTAATGGGTTTCAAGACTAAGGATTACTTGTACTTGTTTCTTGACCTTTTGTCATTTGAATTTATTTCTGAAATGGTCTATCGTGCCCCCCAATGTTGGGCTTGGGCTCTTTCTCTTTGTTTTCTTCATTCTTCACTTGGTCGAGCATCATCATATCAATTATTTTTTAGAAGCTCAGATATTTTAGATCCTTTGGATTTTTTTTCACGCCCTCTAGTTTTGTTTGGGCGTCTTTGATCATTTCATGCCCCCTAGTGTTATTTGAGGCACTTTTCAGTATTAAGGATTTTGGTATATCTCTCGCACTTGCCTCCTAGTGTAGGGTGTGATCCTAGCTAATGTTATTTTCAAAAAACATTACTAGGCTCAAAAGGGGTCTGCAAAGGATATATTTTAGCATCGTGAAAGAATTATCAAAGAAGGCCTTTTCTTATTTCAAATGCATGCATTTAGGACCAGTAAGCCTTGCTTTCATGCGAGTATGCAAAGTGATTTCTCATTATTCATTCAAATAAAACTCAACTTTGGAGTCACCTTATGGTTTTTTTTCCTCATGTTTTTCAGGTTTTCTAAGTGTATGATTACCTTTCTAAGGAATCACTTGAATTTCCAGAACTCGTTTGTTTTGCACAAACACCAACATGATTTCTATTTTTGTACTAAACTTTGAATTCCTAAAAAATCCTTATGAACATGTGCGATCATGCATATTTTTGGAAGAAAAAGAAAACATACCAAAAGATTATTGGCGCAATGGTTTCATGCTTAAAGCTTATGCTCAATATGTTATTTGCATGAAATAGCAACAAAATGAAAGCATGTCATGAACACAGAAAAACACATGATTTTATTAATAAGAAAGACTCATTCGAGAGAGAAAGTCTTGTGGCATTGATGCAACCATATTATTCAATAGTTTCACCCACATTTAACCAGTGTTTTGCCCATGTTTTATATATAAAATGCCTTGATATTCTTTGTTTTATGTTTTGAAGGCACTTTTGGATGAAAGATGCAAAAAGGAGTAAATTGGAGATAATTGGCAAATTTGACCTTCAGTCGATGTTTTGTGCAAAGCGTGAGCTCTAGAGGTTGAAATGAAGTGATTCTAGTGGCATTAAAAAGCTAACATCCATACCTTTCTGGACATCTAAGGCAAGAAAATAAAATAAGGAAGAGCATGGAAATCGCAGCCTTCAAAGTCAAATCTCGCAATCTACCAGTGTTGACCTTCGACTATTCCAACTTTAATATCTGGAGCTACAGAAGTCCAATTGATGTAAACTCCATTTTTTGGATTCATGACTCAAATTTCTATAAACGCTTCAAATTTCAGCCAAAACCGATATCATATGAGGGAGATATGATTTTTCAAAGATGACATCTGAATTCTGCCAGCAAACAGGTTTCGTGAAGAAACGAGTCCAAATTACGTTCCGAAGCATCTAAACCGATATCCAAGTTTTTATTTCAGCAATTTAGCTCCTCTAAGTCAAATCTTGAAGATTTCATGCAAGGCTATTTCTTCTTTTTTAGGAAAATAGTTATTGAAATACTTAAATGTAAACAATCTACTTAATGGAGGACTATTTTGTAAAATAGAGACCTAGGGTTTCCTAAGATATAAAAAGAATGAGAGAAGAGAAGGGGGGCAGCCAGCCAAGAAGAGAAAAATGCCCCCTTCCTCTAAGAAACCCTAAATTATGCATTCTTCCTTCTTTTTGATTAGTTGTTCAACAAACATGCAAGGCTAAACACTTTTTCTTGGTTGCAAGGACACGGAAACCTTCGGATTTCAAGAACTGTGAGATTTATTTTACCTTTTCTTTTCAGTTTATATGATGAATATGTTTGTTCTCCTATGCTTATTTTTTCTATGATTGTTTATTTTAATTGCTAGAGCGGACTCTAAGTTATTATTGTAGATAATCTATTGCTAAGTTTGATATCAAAACCGGAGTTGTGGTATATGAACTTGTGAAGCAACTGAGTTTAATAATTGTGGTGGATCTACATTATTAATCTTAGGGAGAACATTCAATCAAATCAAACATAGACTGCGGACAGTTATATTTTCTTGATTAATCAACTTATCTAGTTCTTAAGGCTGCCATTGAATTAAATTACTAGTGCGAACACTATTGATGGTTAGGGTTAGTTATACGGCGGATTCGTTAACTAACCAATGTTAAGAAGAGATAAATATTCAGAATATAAATTGATGTTTTGTTTTCATGATCAGTTCTGATTTCTGTAGGTGGATGTGTGCTTGTGACCAAGGTTTGTTCTCTTGATAATTTTCTGATTTTATTAAATTTTGTTTGATAGTTTTCTGTTTTCTTTTGCTTTAGCGTAGATAATGTCCAAACCCCCCCCAAATTGCATATCATCTAGCACAAAAATCTGACTTGAACTTTCTTGTGGGATCGACCTCTTGCTTGCTTTATACTATCTTGTGTGTTGTGTTTGAAGTTAGGGTAATTAATTTGTGCGACCGCGACATCGCAACAAGCATTATATGCCAAATTACCAACAAGACTGAAACAGGTTGAAACAAAAATCAAGAAGTTTTGCAGGCATGATCAAACAAAAAACAATAATAGGGCAGGCTTCATCCTTCCATTTTCATAAATCTCCTCTCAGGCTAGCCTTCCCACAACAGCTTTTGTAGAGGTCTCATTGACAATAGGGTCAAAAACTGGGGTCAAAATTCGAGTCCTTCAAAATTTATGCTGTCTTTTTCGCACCCTACCTTGACTATCGATGCTTTCTGAGCATTCTGCCTCTAGTGCCTTTACTGATCCACCACTTCAAGCATGATTAGGTAGAGGGTTCATGTTTGCATTTGGAGTGTCTTCAAATGCTATCCACTCTGCCTTAATTCATGATAAGAACTAGGTTATTGGTTCATATTCCATTTTTCTTTTTCTTCCTGATAGAAACAGAGCTAGTTTTTTTCATTTTAAAAACGAAGAACGAAGAGTACAGGTCTATGAGGATAAATTTAATGAATTTGTTTTGCCAAAAATATCCTTTTACATACTTCAATATTCATTATAAGTTTGAACCCAATAATTTAATTAAGTATAATTAAGTCTTTGCACCTAATTAAATCTTTTAATTTAACTCAAATTAATTTTTAAACATAATTAAACTCTTAATTTGGCCCATGATTAAATAAAATTGGCCATTATTAATTTGGCCCATGATAAATAGATCTTTGTGGTGCCAAATCTTGGACCTTGGTTTGACTCAAAAGTATCCTAACCATTGGCTTAAAGTAGCCATCATAGGCATTTGTTGCAGGAAATGGCTAGTCAGGTTGGTCACTTTGGGGCGGTGCCACATCCACTATGACCTCGATCAACCAAAACGGATCACACTAGAGTGTAGTCAGGTGATCATTTTCATGTAAGTTTTGTCTAATTTGATGGAGAGATGAAGCATAAAATGTCTAACGAAGAAGGCCATTCGAGCAACCTCTCTAGAGAAGAAGATGAACAAGCAACCTTAAAACGACGCTGTTTTGGTCTTTTTCATTTTAGTCCTTCAATTTCTGATTTCTCCTAATTACACCCCTAAGTGGCTTCAAACTTTCAATTTTGTCCAATCCTACCCCTAACGAACTTCAATTTCAGCCCCAGATTTAGCGTTGACACGATCAAAAGATTGATGTCTTCGCCCAAGTGTAGGAGTGTCGAAGTAATAAATAACCCGGCAAGACCAGGGTCGAACCACAGGGAGGTTAATTGTATAAATTATAGATAACAACAATGATACAACAATAATAGTAACAACAACAACAACAACAACAAGAACAATACTAGTAGTAGTAGTAGTAGTAGTAATACTAATAATAATAATAATACCAATGATACTATTAATGATGATAATAATAAAGATGAAGAAGAAGAAGAAGTTGATGAGAACTTTGAGATGGAAGATTAATGTAAGGATTAAACAATGATAACAACAAATTTCAAGGTTAGAGGATCCACTAATGGTATTTCAAACAAGTATAATATAAACTCTTTTTATTACTCAACTGGAAACCACACACAAAGGAGGTTCCAATTAGATTATAAATTGTTAACATGATTACATTAGTTATCTTATTCAAATAATACTACTACTTGTAAATATTGTCAGGCATTCATGATTATAACTTATGTTAACAACAAATCAAATTCCTTTCATAGCTCAAGTGTCGGTTATACCATACAGTATGAGCTATAAAAGTGCCAAGTATTTATTATACCAAGTGCTATACAACATAAATCTAGATTAACCATTTAACAAGCAAAGTATTAAAAGTGAACAAGATAACAAATATAAAACATGTTAGTATCCAACATTAAGGTCCATGTTAAGTTTATATTATACTTATTCTTACACCATTAGTGTACCCTTTTCACCTTGACATAATTAACCTAGCTAGACATAATGAAAGAAAGAAACCTAAATAAACAAGATAAGAACATAAATGAGAAAGAAGTTAACTAAGTAAAAAAAAGGAAATGAAAGGCATAACAAGAGATTAATATAAACAAAACTTAAGTATTACAAAAGAGAGAGAGCAAGAGCATGATCTTGATCTAAACACCAAGATGCCTAAATACATGGCAAATGCCTCCTTTTATAGGCCAAAATTCGGAACTATTGATTTGTTGACTAATTGATGAATGGGTGGCCACATCTTGACTTGGTGACAATTCTTATCTTCTTGTCTGCCACAAACATCATTGATAACGTCATAATTTGAACAGACTTCAATCATGAAAGTTCTAGGAAATTGTCTCATCTTTCCAGGGTAAAATTTTGAGATCATTTGGACTTCTAGAACTCGAGATATGGGCTGAACACTGAACAGTGTCTAGGCTGCAGGACAGATTCGGACTTCTTCGTTGTTGCTACAGTTTGGACTTGAAAACGGCCTTGTTAAATCTTGGACTCCCATAAAAGTTGTAGGCTTATGTCTTAGCTTTCCATCCATATAAGGCAGACCTAAATCCAAGATCTACATCTCCAGATATGACCCGATTACCAAACAATGTTACAGTTTGGACTGCACCAATCATCTCTTTTCTAAGTTTGGCCATCTCTTTGTCCTTTCAATTTCAGTACTTCAACTCATCAATCAATTCTTTAATTTATGTGATAGGCTTGCATTTAAGATAAACATTTACCATAAATTAAAGGTATCTTATATTATTAGATATGTTATTATAAAACATGCTTTAGTTAAGGAGTTATTGATACTTTAAGTGCAAAATGATGATATAAAACCTTGATAAAAATGCACTTTTAAGTACTAATTAAGCGTTTTTTTAATTTTGGTCCTTAGAATTTGACCCTTAATTGACCATTAAACTTTTAATTCTCTTCAATTTCACCCCTATTTTCAGCCAATTAGATCCCTAGAGTTCAGTGCCTTTTCCAAAATGGTCATTGGCTATACATTTCTTCAATTTAGCCCTTAATTGACCTCAAAACTTTGATTTTCTTGCAATTTTACCCCTGATTTCAATCAATTGACTTGGTAAAAATTAAATTTGATCTTCTATAATTCCAATCTTCTTAATTATGCCTAAATTGAGCTCTAAACTTAATATTTTACCAATTCAGCCCCTAATAAAATCAATTTGACCTATTTAAAGTATAATTAAGTCCTTGCACCTAATTAAATCCTTCAATTAGACTTAAATTAATTCATAAACATAATGAAACTTTAAATTGGCCCATGATTAAATCAAATTGGCCTATTAAAAATCACTACCAGACAACCAGAGAAAACCAACGGAATTATCGACGGAAAAATTTCGTCGGTAATAATTATCGACGGAAATAATTCCGTCTCAAACTCTGTCGGTATATACCGACGGCGAAGTATACAGTTTGTCTGGAAATATGCAACGGCGTGGTGACGTCAGACGATTTTACAAGGGATTCAAACTGAGATAGTCGTACAGTGACGTGGCACTGTCACCGATGGAATCACCGACGGAAGTAATCCGTTGGTGATTCCATCGGAAAAAACCATTATATGCCCACTGATCTGCCGACACTCTCTTCCTCTGTTTCTCTTTCTTCTTCTTTCCCATCCCACCTCTCCCCTCCCAAACTGCAGCCAAACACCCATCCCAACTCTCCACTATTCTCAACACGAGCACTCAAGTTTCTTATATCTTGTACATGGTCACAATATCCATTTCTTGTAGATTTTATCATTTTTTTATAAGTAAATCTATCCTTTTTAGTTTTAATATTTAATTGTGAATTTTATTGTTTTAGTATATGTATTTTGTTAACGTTTGTACTTGTTTAATTGTTATTTGTCAAAGAAACTTGTAGTATGAATGTATAATTTTGTAGTTGTTATAGTTTGTTTTAAATTTTGTCAAATTATATTTGTTTATAAATTGTTGAAATTTTATTTGAATTACACCGAATTAAATGTGTCGTTGTGATGAAATAAATAATTAATAGCTTGTTTAACGAGTCTTGTTTAATTGTTATCAATTCTATTTCAAAGTTGTGATTTCTGTAAATTTATATATGTATAAATTTGTATGTATGAACGTTGATAGTTGATAATTGATAATAAATATTTAACATAAGTGTTGTTTTAGTTTGTTGGATAATGTCGAGAAAACCAATATTTTTGTTATGTTTTATAGAGGTTCAATAGAAGTCATGGATGATCGTTCATGGATGTATCATGACTCACCCCAAGGATTGCGGGGGATGGATTATTGTAACGGTGTCCAGGGTTTTATTAATTTCGCAACATCTATTCCGAGGAATTTTACTGATGGCGGTATTAGGTGTCCATGCAGGAAGTGTAAAAATTTAAAGTTTTTGCATCAAGATGTTGTAACGATGCATCTTCTAACCAAAGGGTTCATGGAAGATTACCTGTGTTGGTATGCTCACGGAGAACTATTTGTTCCTGATGAGAGCATGGAAGAACAGGTGGTTGGGTCAACTTCTAGTGCTAGCAACATGCATGAAGTTGGAAATGAGAACAGTAATCCTTACAGGAATATGGTTATGGATGCAATGAGAATGAGTGAAGGTAATGTCAGGGAATGTCCAATCGTAGAAGAAGAACCTAATGCAGATGCAGCAAGGTTTTTTGATCTGTTGAGAGATTCTGACGAACCATTATGGGATGGCTGCACGAACCACAGTAAATTATCAGTCGTAGCACAGGTGTTCACCATCAAGTCAGATCACGGGTTGAGTGAGGCCGGTTATGACAAGATTATTGAATGGGCGAGAAGCATTTTACGTGAAGGGAACAGGTTGAAAGAGAACTTCTATGCTGCTAAGTCCATGATGAAATCCCTCGATTTAGGATACTAGAAAATTTATATATGTCCTAACTTCTGCATGTTATACTACGTTGAAAATGCTGAGATGATCGAGTGCATGACATGCGGGCATTCCCGTTACAAACCCATAACTGGTAGAGGGAAGACTCTCGTGGCATATAAAAAACTTAGATACTTCCCAATCACACCTAGACTGCAGAGGTTATTCATGTCACCAAAGACTGCTGAGCACATGACATGGCACCAATCACACCATGTGGTTGATGGAGTGATGGTGCATCCTTCTAACGGTGAAGCCTGGAAACACTTTAACAGTATGCATCCTCACTTTTCAGCTGAATCAAGGAACGTGCATCTTGGGTTGTGTACAGACGGATTCAACCTATTCGGGTCATTTGCTGCTCCTTATTCTTGTTGGCCGGTCATGCTGACGGTTTATAACTTGCCACCAGGGATGTGTATAAGGTCAGAATTCATGTTTTTATCTATGGTCATACCAGGTCCGAGCAGTCCGGGTCGGAATATAGATGTTTGTCGTCGTGCGTTGATTGATGAGTTGACACAGTTGTGGTCCTCTGGAGCTTTGACTTATGACATCTCGAGGAAACAAAATTTTGTTATGAGAGCGGCTTTGATGTGGACTATCAATGATTTCCCAACTTATGGAATGGTTTCTGGTTGGAGCACGC
>Ga0325414_1006370_pt1 | contig 12507 bp, 5 predicted proteins | sample PopdelMetagenome_8_FD_206183 | JGI IMG/M metagenome (GOLD analysis project Ga0325414, IMG submission 206183) | Populus deltoides microbial communities from Bellville, Georgia, United States - Leaf-PdKOR-R3 | ecosystem: Host-associated > Plants > Phyllosphere > Phylloplane/Leaf | place: USA... | reverse complement strand
GGACGACAGAGGTGGTTTCGGGCAAGGTCAAAAGAAAGTTACGATGCCGCGTTTGGTGTATATTTTGATATGGATTGTCTTTGTATTTTAAAAAAATAAATTAATAAATTTTTTAAAGTTTTTAATTTGTTTTGATACAACGATGTCAAAAATAAATTTTAAAAAATAAATAATTTAATTTTTTATTTTAAATTAATTTTTTTATGTTTTTAATTTATTTTGATATAATAATGTTAAAAATAAATTTTAAAAATAAAAAAATATAAATTATTTCAATATATTTTTTAAATAAAAAATACTTTAAAAAACAACTAATTTCATATTTTTTCAGGCTACGCATAATAAAAATGCTGGATATGGAAAGATAATCAGAAACAAAAGAAGAATGACCTTTAGAGTGTGTTTGGCAGTGTGGTAGCGGTTGCTTTTCAAATAGTTTTTCATGCCGGAATACATGTCAATGATTTTTTTTATTTTTTAAAAATCATTTTTAATATCAGCACATCAAAACAATCTAAAAGGCACAAACCGCACTAAATTTTAGCAAAAAAAATTCAAAATTTAACGAAACGCAGGTTAAAACGCACAGCCAAACACTCACTTAAATATGTTTGAAATTGTAGTAGCAGTAACGGTTCAAAATACCTTTTTATTTAGAAATATATTAAAATAAATTTTTTTATTTTAAAAAAATTATTTTTAATATCAACACATTAAAACAATATAAATATATATAAATATATATATATATATATATATATTAAATAAAAAAATAAAATTTAAAATTTAAAATTTTTAAAAATATCATCTTCAACTTCAAGTACACCATAACATTTTGGGATGATAGGGATGGCTCGGGGCAAGGTCAAAAGAAGAGTTAGGACTTAGGATGTGCTAGATACCGAACATATGTTAGGTGTGGAGTGAATAAAAAACCGAGTATTTGGAGGAGGGTTCCCCTGTGTTATAGCACTATGGCACCGTGACACCGTCATCTCACCAACCACTTGGGTCCTTTCAAAAAAAAAACAAAAAACAAATAATCAATTTTTTGGGTTGGTGAGGAGGAGATTGCGTGGTGGGTGGCTAGTCGGGAGGTCAATTTCGGTGATCCCTTTGTTAGGGGGTGGGGCCTAGATTATTAAATTAGTATATTATAAAATGTAAACCATACAATTGTCTATTCATTTGAAAAAATTGTAAGAAAAACTGTGAAGAACCTCTAAAATATATTTTCCAAGCTAAGTATAAATTTGAAAAACTAAAAAACTAGTTTTCTAGATGAAAAAATATTTCATTTAAACATGAAGTTTTATTTTTCCTTCTTCTAACTCCATTTTTCCAAATAAATAAATAAAATATATTTATGTTTTTGAACAACTCTTAAATGATTTTTGTTCCATCTCATGTCTCAAGGGGATAAGTTTATTCCGTACCATGGAAAAAGATAGATCTAAGCATTCTTTTCAGACCATAATTCTATTTATTTTAAACATTTTTTTGAAACTGAATAAAATAGTTATTTATTTTGTATTCATGAAACTAATCAAATACATTAATAAATAAAATAACTTATTAAAGAATTAGTTATTTATTTATGACTTGGAAATACTTGATTATATTTATTTATAAAAGTTCCATACAAATCAAATAATTTGATAAACATAGAAAAATTAATTAGTTTATTTAAGAAATTATAATAATAAATTAACTTGATAAAATATCAATAAAAACTTTGTTTCTGAATTAATGTACAAATTGATTATATTCATAATTTACATGTTAAATTAATTGAGATGAAACTCTCAAGGGGATAAGTTTATTCCGTACCATGGAAAAAGATAGATCTAAGCATTCTTTTCAGACCATAATTCTTTTGGACATTGGATTTTCTATATATATATATATTTTGTTGATGAAGCAAATAAGTAAATAAAATTTCTATTTTAAACATTTTTTTGAAACTGAATAAAATAGTTATTTATTTTTTATTCATGAAACTAATCAAATACATTAATAAATAAAATAACTTATTAAGAATTAGTTATTTATTTATGACTTGGAAATACTTGATTATCTTTATTTATAAAAGTTCCATACAAATCAAATAATTTGATAAACATAGAAAAATTAATTAGTTTATTTAAGAAATTATAGTAATAAAATATCAATAAAAACTTTGTTTCTGAATTAATGTACAAATTGATTATATTCATAATTTACATGTTAAATTAATTGAGATCAAATAGAAAAAGGAGACTAGAATTCTGAATAATCTATATATTATGAATGCATAATCTTAACTTAAATACAAATAAAGTATATATAAGTCAAACTAAAAGTATTATTCTACCTTTAATAAATAAGACTACATAATTATTATTTAACATTAAGAATTAAATTCTTAAGTTGAACACACACACACATATATATATATATATATATATATATATATAATTTAGTGATTGTTCACCAAACAATGGACAGAATACTTAAATAACCTACTCCCCTACTGTTCATTGGAATTAATTCTCTCTCGTGCCATCAAAACGTACCCTTTGATTTAGGGTTGGCTTTTGTCAATGCTGTGACATTTTACATGTAAAGCTAAAGGGTTGTTTGGTAGCATTTTGTTTTTCATTTTATTTCTCGTTCTTAAATCTTTGAAAACAAGATATAAAACTTATTTGTTTTTTTTTAAATGGAAATAATTTTTGTAAAAAAATTGTCTCAATCCATTTTTTTTAATTTTAAAATTCTCAATTAAATTATTTGTTCACGTGAATTTCATTCAAAGGTTTGCTTTATTGTAAAATTATGTTTGTTTTTGTGTTTAAAAAATATTTTTGAAAATTTTTGAATTTGTTTTAAATTATTTTTTTATTATTTTAATATACAAGGTTAAAAATAAATTTTAAAAAATTATTTGATATATTTTAAAAAATTATTATTATCAGAATCTCGGCTATAACAACAATGAAGACTATATTGCGATTTTTTTAATATTATTTGGGGGCTCAATGTTTGGGATTTGTCCGTTTATTTATTACCAGCAGTTAAGCGCACGTGACTTGCACTTCCTAACCATAAGACCTGATGCATGCAACTGGTCAAAGTCCACCTGCTAGGGCGAGCTGACGTGGCCTTTATGCTTGAAGATTAGACAAGAGCAGCATCAAATTATTGTTCTGCCTACTCCTGCCCCCGTTATTTTTTCCTCACCAACTCATCTAATTATTTATTCATTGTACTTAAAAAAATAATCTAATTGACTACCCTCTTATTTTTAAAAACTGTATTTTTAAAGTGTGTTTGGTATTGTTGTAGCAGTTGTGATTGTGATTTGAAAAAAATTATTTTATAAAAGATATTTTTAGTTGAGATTGGTTTGAAAAAATATATGTTTAATTAAAACTATGGTTAAAATTAAGGTTGAACAAAAAATAGTTTAATGTGTTTGGTTAAGAATACTTTTGAAATTAAAATTATAAAATAATTTTAAAAAATATATATTAATATTGATAATTTTTAATTTAAATATAGTAAATTTAACTACTTCAACTACATCATAAAATAAATAATACTTTATATAAAATATTTTTTATAGTCTAAGACTGTGTTTGTTTACACGGTAGTAGTTGCGTTTTGAAGAAACCACTATTTTATGCTGTTTGGTTAAAGTGAAAAGCAGTGTTTTTAGTTGACTTATGACTTAGTTCTCTCATAATTTCATAGTTTATTCAATTTATTTTTGTTTTTTATTTTTTGAAAAAAAAAAAGAGAAGTTGATAGAAAAAGAAAAAACTTAGCATAACCCAGTAAAAAATCTGGTTGGAAAGAAGTCATTTTGGATGAAAGAATCTTGTTAAAGAAAGAAGACATTTTGGAATAAAAATATTATAAAATAAGGATAATCAATTTTAGTTGACGGAATATTTACCTAAATAATTAATTATTCTTTAAAACTAGAAGACTAAATTATAATAAACTCACCTATGAGAGGTCCCAGCTTAGCAAGAAAGCCAGCAGCCGTCATTACAGCTCGTTCATTACCACACATCTAGTTTTTGCCCGGACAGCCTGCTAAATTTACGCAACTAGTCTACATGCAAATAATCTCTCACTTTTGCTATTGGTTTAACCTTTCTCAATGTCGCCTAGCCTCAGCTCATGCAATCAACTAACTTAGTATTTTTTTTTTTTTTAATTATTAGCCCCTGCTCATGCGGGTGGTTTAATTATTTTTACAAGTCAGTAGCCTCTGCTTATACGGACGACTTAATTTTTTTTTTATTTGAGGAAACTTTACTTTCTGGAAAGCGTATTTTGTGGGTCCAGGTAAGGGAGTAAAACCTCGACTGTTCCAGACTTTTACAAGAGATGCACGTCCTGACTCGAATTCGAAACCTGCTGTGTAAATCTCAAATCTTTTGTCTTCACGCTATATCTCTTGGGACCATAAACCAATAGCCCTGCTTTTATAGCCAGCTTATTTCTTTTAAAAGATGATTCTCTGTATTCCATTTGAAGACTTATTTCATATGTAAATAGAAATCTTAGAATGACATTACTATTAATAAAAATTTAAGAATTTATAGAAAAATAGAGTAGAAAAAACAAAAATTCCAAGCTTTCTCTCCATGTATGCCCGATGGGTTTTTAAAGGAGAGGAAGAAGGATTTTTCTTTATAATTATGACAATGTTATTCTTTTAATATCCCACGTGATATTTTCATCGAATCTCCGATCATTGGTATACTTTATATAGATTCATATATTTTTTTTTCATTGGGATTCTAACTGATTTACTGGAGATTTTTACTTCTATTCATAAAGATTTTCCTCTTGATTTATTATTTGTTAGTTGAAAGTTTTGCTATTCAATACAGGATGTACAACTAACATATAGAACTTCCTTGAAATCAGACTCAAGAATGATATAAGTGTATTCTAGAGATCAAGAAGTCTCCAAATCAAGCTTAATAATTTGCAATTATGCAACCATTATTTTGGCAAAACTAATAAAACCAAAGAAACAACAAAGTGGCCACCTCTATGTACGATCATGAAGTTATCTCAGCTCTTTTCTAATTACCTGCTAAGCTCCCATCAATGTCAATCTTAGTGTGTGCTTGGTAATATGGTGCAACGTGCTTTTCAATAGAAAATATATCAAAATAATATTATATATATATATTTATAATTTTTTACATCAGCATATCAAAACCATAAAAAAAACACTGAAAATCATCAATTTGATGACTTTCCAAACAAAAAAGCATTTTAAAAAGCATAAACTACCACAATGACAAATGAGTATTTAATGCAATTATGTAATGGAGCATACCAAAAGACAAAATGAGGGATATGATGTTACTGTAGTTCGATGAGATAAAAGAGAATGAGAAGGAAGATCAATCATGTCATATAATAAAAGAATGTACATGGTTTGGTAATTTAACATAAGTTCATATGGTTGCAAAAATTATATCATTACTGGGAGACTATTACAAGAAAAATTCCATCAAACAATGCCCACACACACATACACCGATTCTAATACTAGTGAGAATATTAATACACCTACAAATACGACAGACAATGAGCCTAAGTAAATCAAATAAACTGAACTCCCAAAATAAGTCTAACAATTCTCCTACTTAGATACTAGTTCAACCACTGACAACATACCATATGCCTCAAACAACATTCATCTCTGTAACTCATGGTGTAAAATCTTTAAGTTAGAAGACCAACTAAAGTTCGTATAACTTCAATTTCTTAAGTGTAACAACCTATATCGACATGTATGTTGGATTCTTGCTTCTATAAATATTTTTAATCATTAAATGTCTATCATTAAACAAATCTCAAATGATGTGATATCTGATTTGAATATTCTTAGTCTTGAAATATAATGTCAAATTCTTGGCAAGAAAAAATATACAATTGTAAATTTTTAGCTCTAGATTACAAGATAATTTTCAAATGGAAAATGTGTGAATTAAACTTTTTTTTTGTTTCAGGAACAATTATTACCTATTGAGTCGGCTTTCCAGCATAACTTGAACTACTTTAATAAAAAGTAAATACACTTAAGCTTATGCTTAGGACTTTCCAATTCAAGCTTTGCTACCACATTGCTCCACAATGTCTTTAACTAGTTTGTTTTCCTTATAGTTATTAGTCTCGGGTCTTTTTATCTCTAAAGTTTCAATTCTCATCATTTAATTGTTTCCTACATTCAATAAATAAAAACATGCCAAAATGAATAAAAATAATAATGAAATTTGGAAACATCACACATTAAATGATGCACAAAATATATGAATAGAACATATCAAAATAACATACATCAATATTTCTACTTCTGACTAATTTTTTATAATGATCATTCTAAAAATGAAATTCAAATTTTTCATCTTTGTAACCAATATAGAAATAAGTTTATTGTGAGCATCAAAGTTAATATGAACATAAAAGACATGATAAAAAATAAATTAAATGAGAAAGTTTTACCTTTTTTTCTTTCCACACTTCCTCATGTAATTTGTATTTTAGAGGAACAAATGGCTTGCAGTTGAACAAGTGATACTACATCAACCTAAAATAAATAAGGTAACCTAGAATACAACCTCATACTTTTAGCCCGTTTATTAGTGGTCATGTGTATACACTCAACAACATCATTCTATTATGGTGTAATTGGAATGATCTTCTCTATATTAATGCCATTTGCATCACAATACTTTTTAACATCTCTATCAATATATTTTTCTCCATTATTAGACCTGAAAGATTTTATCTTGATGTTTATTTCTATATTAACCATAACCTTTTCATTTTTTTTTTGAATATCTCAAACACATCAAACTTATATATTTTTTTTAATAAATCAATCCCATTTTACTCATCAATGAAGGTAATACTGAGATCTTAGACATGTAACTAGAAAAGGCCTTTATAAATTAGTATGTATCAGTTTTATATTTCTTGACCTTAAAGTTTTGCCAACCTTTAAGAAATCAAGTTTTTTTATACTTTCCTACGATATAACTCACACATATCTAGATCAACTAATTTTAGTTTTAGTAGCTTCTCTTTGAAGAAAAAAGTAATTTCATCGTCTTTTGACTAATATGACCATTTCTAAAAAGAAAATCTACTTCAACTGATATGTCATTCGACTTTTGTAGTTGAAATTTTATCATTTGATCTTGAGATCATAAATAAAGTATTGATTTTCTTACCATGAGCTAAGATTATATTTCATTTTGTAAGTTTCTATATTTGAATGACCATTACCATCAATTTGTCATGTAAAAATCAAAATCTTTTTTAGTTCGAAAATATGTCTCATTTTCTATAATTTTCATATAGAACCATTCAACAACTTGATTTACACATCTTTTAAAACCACTATATTAAATGCTTCTCTATTAGTTCACTACATTGTACTATAATAATTGAAAATAAAATTTTGGATGATTTCTTAGTGTAAAGTGGTATGAAATGAAGCATTTGAATCTAAAACTGAATCATCAACTAGATTATGAACATCAAGAATTAAAGCATCATGTACTTCCTCATATCAACATTTATATAGCCACCCTTCGGTTTTTTTTAATGTTTGTGTAATCCCTTATGAAGTGATCAGATTTTCTATAATTTCAATAATCACCATGCTTCTTGGATTTAACCTACTTTTACTCCTATTTTTATATTTTAATCTGTTCCTATTTGAGTTTCTATTTTGTCCTTTGTTTAAGTATCGACATTAAGGACAAAACTAAAACTCAACGTCTTACTAGATTCTTTTTTGTGTATTTTTTTAGTCAAAATCAACTCATAAATATTATCATATTTTAACTTAGTTTTTTGTATTTGACAAAATACCTATTCTCATAGCCTCCTGACTATTTGGTCACGAATCCAACAAAATCAATGCTTTAATCTCATCAACAAACTTAATTTTAATATATTATAATTGGTTTATGATAGTATTGAAATTATTAAAGTGTTGGGTAATAAACATCTTTTTTTGCCATTTTCATATTGAACAACTTTTTCATCAGATATACCTTATTATTCATTGGCAACTTCTCATTACATGCCAAACAAGGATGTCATCAACTCTATAATGATCTTTTCTTTGATAACAATATATGCAACTGATCTTGATAGGATTAATCAAACAACACCTTAAAATTCTTTGTCAAAAAGTTTCCATTTTGTTTCTTCCATCTTATATGGCTACTTATTTAATAGAGAAAGATGAATTCCCATAAGTATAATCATTAACCCATATCCTTCAATATCCAAAATATGTATCATAAAATTCTCAATTCCAAACAAATTTAGTTTTTATTCGGCCATCACTCCCACTTAAACCCAACCAGAATTTGATACTAGTTGTTTGGCTATGATGATAAAATAAAAAAAGAATTAGAAGGAAGGTAAATCAAGCACACACAACATAAAAATTTATATGGTTTAACATTTAGTAAATATCCATAGAGTTGAAGTGATTTTACTATTACCGGGAGAATGTTACAATAATAATTATGTTGGACAACCAAACCTAATGTTATTGAGAATATAAGAACACCCACAAATGGTTCGGATAATAAGCCCAGGTAAATTAAAGAAACCATGCTCCATAACACAAAGCCAACATATGACATAAAAAAGTCTTTATATTAACATCAAAGGCAATCTTGCAATCCTCTAACAAAGAGTGAAGCTTAATTAGAAACCTAAACAAAGCTAGAAGTATAGTGGTTATGAAAAATGCTTTTATTCCTAGAATACCAAATAAGCCCATGAAATGATTATATATCTAATTTCAAGTGAGTTTGTCTTGCACATTTTTTTTTTCATATATTGAAATAAGATGATTATATTGTAATTTATGTCAACTTTATTTGTAATTCCATGATGTGGATTAACATTATCATCTTTTAAATTAAACATCATCAATTTTGTAAATCTTGATATTGAACATCCTATGAGGAAAAAAAACACATTCCACTATGACATTATTGATGTAAATGGTTTAATTTTCCAAGAGATTGAATATAATGTTTTTTGTACTAGAAAATGTGTTGTTTTTATTCTAGGACAAATTGAACAAATAGTTTAGATACAAACTTGTTTGACAATGGAGATGTTTATTTTTGTCCCACCTCGAGATAGAAAATGAGCAGATTTTTGTACCTTCACTAAAAAAGGTGAAAAAGAGTACATGTACTTGTTTGTTTCAATAATACTCTTTTGAAAATCTCATAATTCCCAACTCTAGTCTATTATTAGATTTTAACCATTAATTTCAAACAAGTGAATCTTCATCATTGGATTTGAAAAATAAAATTTATAAAATATAAAAAATGTTAAGAAGAAAGATAATCAGAAGAGAGATTAGCAAGAGGAATTTAAAATAATAATTAAAGAGCCCTAGAATAAATAAAATAGTGAAATAAAAAAATCATTTAATGTTTAAAATATTTTATATAAAGATGAAATCATACAAGGATAAAAAATATTGTCTTTTCATTTTGTATTTTTTTTTTTTTGCTACCATCAACCACACATAATATAAAAAGATAATTACTATATCTTGTACATTACTACCAATCGACCTATTATAATTCCAACCCCATCTCTAATTCTGTCTTAATCTTTTTGATTTGAAACAACATCCAAATGATATCTTTTTTGTTTGTTAATCATGGGTGTTCGGGTCAATTTACATGCATCTCGACTAATTTTTCGAGGCCCTGAAGTTAACGATTATGTAAATCTCCAGTAGTCCTGAGATTTGTGACACTCGAACCGATGATCTTTGGGAAGCAAACTCAAGGCTGACTAACTAAGCTACACCCCTCAAAATTATCCAAATACTATCATTGAAAGCACATAACGCTACCATAGCCATGCACCCTGTTAGATCTTGATCTTATAGTATGTTCACAAGACATACATTTGAGGGTTTTATTGTGTCCGTAAGGAGATTAGTTTTGTAGGGCAAGTGATTTTGGTGAAAAATGTTAGTTTAGTTACTTAATAAGGTTAGCATTATTCACAATAAAACATAGTTTGAAAAATCCTTTGACTTCAACAATAAAAAACAAAAAAAATAAATTCTACTAAAAATTTGTTTAGTATCATAACACTGGTTATTTTTTAAAATACTTTTTACTTGAAAATACATCGAAGTAGTATTGATGTCATTAAAAATTGACTTCCATCATAGATAATATGAATTACTCTGTATAATATTTTATGAATTTTATAACAATGCTCGTTCTTGTTTCCTTTTTTTTTTAATAGAAAATTCAATGATAGTATTGATATTGAGATAAAACATGAGTCATGCTTTATATTAAACACAGAAATAATCATTGATAAATTAAAGAGTTAATTATAAAATCAATGTCTCAGATTTGATTATTTTTTTAATAATTGAGTATGAGTACTTTTATTTGTTTCAACTCCATTTTGGAAAAAAAAATTTCCTTAAAAAACACTAGTTTACTTAGTAGTGTCACATGCAAATGAGGCAATTTTTTTTTGATAATATTATTAAATCATGCTCATCAAGTTATTTTTAAAACCTCATGACATGACATGATTTTTTATCTAACACATGTTTTAAATTAAATTATACGATAATTATTTTAATATCATCTAATCTATTTGATTGGTCCAACTCGAATGATCGGTAAAATTTATAATTTGATTTTAAAAAGAATTTCAAGATGATATATTTTTTTATAAAATATTAAGACGATGACATATTGAATTGATTTGAGCTTCACGACTTAACTTGTCAAACTTGCAACCCGGGTCATAGATTCTTTTGGGTTTAATAACTATGTTTTTTAAAATTATTTTTTTGCTTCGACATAACCCAGATAACTTGATGGATTCAAAGACAACCTGAATAACTAGTAAAAATATGGTTTGACTTTAAAAAAAAATTAAAGATATCTTTTTTCTTATATTGAGACAACAATTTATTGAATTGACTAGGATTTTGTGGTTTAGCCCATCAAATCAGTAACTTCATTTTTAATATATATATATATATATATATATATATATATATATATATATATATATATATATAAATTATTGTATTGCAAGATATCATTGTAATTGATATATTAGTGAATATTGTTTTAATTTATTTTAGTAATAAATTGTTAAAGGATAAAATTTAAAAAACTAATAAAAAATCAAAACAAAGAAAAAAATAGACCGGCTTGCAATGTTGACATGAATAGTGCAGGTGATTTCACCTGTATTTGTAATTGTAGGCCCTGTTTGTTTGCTGAAAAGTAGTTTTTTTTTAAAGTGATTTTCTTGAAAAGTGAATTCCTGAAAAATGAATTATTTTCTGATGTTTGGTAGTGTCATGAAAAATAAGTTGGAAAACACTTTTCAGTGTTTGGTTATGTTATGGAAAAAGAGCTGAAAAATAGCTTATTAATGTTTTATTTTTTTTTCAAGTTTATTAAAATAATAAGGAACAAATCTTACAAATTAAAAAGTTGAACGATAATTAAAAAAAATATAATTTCATAAATTATATTAAATAAAATAAATAACAATCAAAAGAATGAGGACCAAATTTGATAAATAAAAAATTTCAATTAAAAAATGATAAGAGAAAAGCAAATAACAATCATAAAAATGAGGATCAAAATTAATATAAAAATCAAATTAAATCAAATTTGAAGGGATGTAATTGAAAAAAAAAAGGATTCAAACAAAATATATACCAATCAAAATTTTGAGTACCAAATTTGATATAATCAGCAAATAATATGATATTTCTAAATTTTTCACAACTTCTGGAAAATGTTTTCTGTCTAAATTAAAAAGAAAACACTTTCCTGAAAATCAAGGTAAATTTTTTTTGATTGGAAAGTGTTTTTCATTGATCAACTTTTCTAATTTAAAATAAATACAAAAAAATTTAAAAAGTAATTTATAAAAAAAACTATTCTCCGGGTAATTTGCAATTTTTTGTAAAAATGCTAACCCATCAAATTTGGTACATAGCATAACGGGTCGGTTAAAGAAACGGGCTCCAAGGCTTCAGCAGCCCAGCATCGGAGGAAGAAAAAGGGCCGCAGCAGCCATTGCAAAACCACAAAACAAAACCCCTCCGTTCTCTCGAGTACCTTCTCCTCCTCCACTAAACGCTATCGCATAAGCCGCAGCTCTCTCCGATTCACCACACTCACTCACCTGCCAAAATCTTAATCGTCAGTACATCCTGATTTGAAAAGGACGCCAACGCTTTTCGTTTCTCTCTAAGCTTCAAAGAAATGTCGACTGTAATGCAGAAAATCAAAGACATCGAAGATGAGGTGGTTTTTTATTTGGAAAAATAATTTTTTCCCCCCTCCATTTCTCAATTTCTTCTGACGTGAATTTTATTCTCTTTTGCAGATGGCAAGGACTCAAAAAAACAAGGCTACAGCTCACCATCTCGGCCTG
>Ga0325414_1006366_pt1 | contig 12513 bp, 9 predicted proteins | sample PopdelMetagenome_8_FD_206183 | JGI IMG/M metagenome (GOLD analysis project Ga0325414, IMG submission 206183) | Populus deltoides microbial communities from Bellville, Georgia, United States - Leaf-PdKOR-R3 | ecosystem: Host-associated > Plants > Phyllosphere > Phylloplane/Leaf | place: USA... | reverse complement strand
CCGTGCTTAAATGGAACACAAAAGTTATATATTAACAATTATTAATATTAATTAACAAATGAAAGGATTGCCCACACTCATGAAATAGTGTTTTTTATTATTTAGGTTTTTTTCTTTTTAATTTTATTCTTTAACAATATAATTTTTTAATTTATTTTATTTTACTTTCATACTTTAATATTATGTTATTTTAAAAATTATATTTTATAATTTTTCTTAATTTATTTTATGTGGAGTTATCGTAATCTCATGATTTTTTTTTAATTTCAACATTTAGTATTGAAAATATTAAAAATGGAGTTTAATAATTTATTTATTTTATTTTTATGAAGTTAGCCTTGGGTAACTTGAATTGGTATTTTTTTTCCTTTTATTTGATCTTATTTTTCAACTTTATTCTTCAATATTGCATTGGTTAGAAATTAAGTTTCGTGATTTTTTTTATTTGTTTTTTATGATATTATCCTAATCACATTATCTGAATTGTGGGTTTGGCAAGTTAACTCAGGTTAATTTGGATAGTTTTTTTGTTGTTTTTTAATTTAATATCTTTTTCAATTATATCCTTCAACATTGGGTTAGTCATTAATTGATCTTTATAATTTATTTTGATTTATTTTCTACAAAGCTATCATTGTCTTATTACATGGGTTGTAGATTTGACAGATTAATCTAGGTCAATTTAATATATCATCATTTCAATATTTGAAAAAAAAATTGACATTCAATATGTGATTGTATCAATATTTAAAAAAGATGTTGCCCAACATGCATTATATTTTGAGTTCATGATTATTTTTTTTTTTTATTAGAAAGCATGTTAGCAACGCTTGGATTTTTTTTATGTTAAAAAAGTTAGTTTGACCTTCAACATTGCGCAAACCGATGATCTAGTAAAGAAACTAAAAACAAAATATACATTCTTTATAGAAACAACATTCTTGTGATTTTTTAAAACTCTTCATCTTTTCTTTTCTTTTTTACATGTTGCACAATTGTGTTGTTATTTATACATCTTTTCTTAACTTAGGTTTCATCCACGTTAGTGTAAGAGAATTACTAATGTTGTGACATGTTTTTCTTTTTTTTTTCCTCCTAATAGCCACCATCCCTTTGTTCTTATCTTAGAAGATAGTAGAAGTTTACTTCGATCAGATTTTATATGCTTATGGTTCTTTTTCCATATCAATAATAAAAAACACAAAAAAAAATCTTTCAAATTTAATCTCAATTTCAGGTTTTAAATATATGGATTCACAATCAAAGGCAACCCACAATGGTATCATCAATGGTTGTTATTGAATTGTAACAAATCCATCGTCTAACACAACCCACATGTTTTACAGCCTCTCTTTAGATTTAGTTAACATGACCTTGGATGGAGAAGTAGGTCGATAGTTCTGTTTATTTGCCTTGTGCTTTTCACCTCTTCTGGTTTTATTTTTCTTCATTTTTCTTATGTTTTGGGATTTTCTTAGCGTTTATATGGTTTCACATAATCTATTCTTTTCCTCTTCTTTTTCCACCTTCTCTACCATTAACGAAAGAAACAATCTGCTCATAAATTTTGTGTTTCTTTAGGTGGGATGTGTTGGTAGATAGATGTGTTATTTTGTTTAGGTTTTTGGCATGATGGTGGTCCTCTATAAACAATTATTTTAATTCATTAAAGCTTCCATGTCAAATTAAAATATATGTTTTTATAAAATCTCGAATGCGATTATTATTTTCTTATTCCTTGACCTTTAGAATAAAGGTTTTTTTACACGGATTTGGTATTTTTCCTCTGATTTGGTTTGCCCTGAAGGGTGGTCCTAGCATAGATTGATAAGACATGGTTGCTCAGTTATTCCATATGGTTGTTGGTTTTTCGATTTAAGTTATGTTGGTCTTTGAAATGAAAGTTTCTAGAATTTTGCTTATGCCAATTTTGATCATGTGCTCTTACTCCAGATTTGTTTAATACTAGACCCAATAAAGTTTGCTAAAAAAATCTATGCTTATTAATTTTTGAATATCTCATGATTTTCATTATCATGTCTTGCTTCTTTTAGCAATTATAGGACTTGTATTGTAGTACTTAAATGCCCTTAAATATGAGTTTTTTTCATCATGTTTGCTTTATACTTTGGTTTAAAAGCTTAATCATGTTATGACTATGCATCTAACATTTTTTACCACATTATTCATCATTATTTACACCCTTTTACCCCCATTTAATAATAAAAAATGAAAAGGAAACCTACATATGTAAAACTCAATAAAACATTATAGCAAATCCTTGATATGATGAGAATGTTAGCTTTAACCAACCTATTATAGTGTACGAACGCATATGTAAGCAATTTTGGTTCACAAGTTGAACACCTCATTCTTGTCTTTAAAAACACTAAAAAAAGTAGATTTGAGGAAACAAAATCTACCAATATATTTATATCAAAATGGTTGGACATGGCATAAAGTTTTTTTTTATTTCTTTTGGATAAAACTAATTACAATATTAGGTATAATTCTTTTTAACTGGGTTTGAATTTACTAGTTTTGCCTAAGTTTGAAAATGCTTTCCTCGCAACATTTATGTCTTTATATTCAAGTGACCATTTGCTTTTTTACTTCTCTAAGAAGTGTAATCTTTTTTCAACATAAAATCCCTAAGTTGAAATTCTTTAATACATACCATTTTATTATAAGCCTTGGCAATCTTTTTTTATAAAACAAACCATGATAAATGGTAATCAATCTCTTTCTACTAATCAGATTCAATTATTCATATCGGACCCTAACCCATTTTGATTCATCATGTTATGCTTCTTTTGATATCCTCAAATATGAGATTTCAACCTCTAAAGATAAAATTGCTTTAATCCTATATGTTAAAGAATACGAGGTTGCTCTTGTGGATGTCTTTACTATTGTTTGGAAGACTAACAAGGTACAAGGAAGCATTTATACCATTCTCTATGGTTAATCACCATCTTTTCAATTATTTTCTTGATGTTTTTGTTATTTGTTGTGTCATTCATCTTAGAATGATAAGAAGAGAAATTCAAGTTTCTCACCTTCTACCAGGTGCATAAATTTAAAATCATCTTACCATTAAATTTTTAGCATTATTAGTGATGATGGTTGATAGAGCACCGTATCGATAAATGATGTTATTCTTTATTAATTAACTAACCACTCGTTGAGTAATATTGGTGTAAGAATGTGCTTTTATCCACTTGGTAAAGTAGTCAATGGTCATTAAAATGAAACAGTGATCATTGTTAGCCTTTGAATTGATAGGACTAATCTTGTCTAGCCCCTATATTGAGAAAGGCTATGGTGACACCATATTACACATGGGCATAGGTAAAGCATTGATTTTATCATAATACACCTGACATTTGTGGCATTTATAAAAATGTTTGATGCAATCATTTTCCATAGTTATCCAAAAGTAACCATTTTTGTATTTATCATGCCATCATATGCCTATTAGCAAGCGTAGCATAAACACTTTCATGAATTTCATCTATTACTTTATCTAAATATCTAAAAAAAGTATTATCAAACTCTTTTTTGTACAAAATCCCTCCATCTAAGGAGAAATTTATGGCTAAAAAGCACATAGTTTTCTTATATATCCTGGTAGCTTTATCAGGATATTCTTGATTCTTAAGGAAAATTTTGATATCATGATACTAAGGTTCCTCCTTTGTTTCATTATCAATATGGACACAATCAATAACTAGAAAATTCTTTAATTCAATGCAAAAAAGTTGTACTTGGACCTCCATCATCGAGTTGAGCCATCAAAACTACAGTTATGAAGCATTGCCAAACTAATTCTTTTCCTTCCTCAAGTGTGTGAACTCAATTTCTTCAAATTCCTTTTCTAATTTGGTGAGGTATTTATGGTAAAAAACTAGCCCTTCATCTTTAGTTTTTCATTCACTTGTAACTTAATATATAATTAGAATGGAATCCTCGTACATTTTTAACTTCTTCACTTTTAACTTCTAAGTCGTTTATAACCCTTAATACATTCTTCATATATAGTTATGTTGTTAATATAAGTGATTGTAGCTTGATTGCAACTAGATACTGTTTTTTTAAGAGAGATGATGATTGCTCTAATACTATTTCTAGATACACTAACAGCTCCATTAAAATACATTATTTACAAATCACTTTTAACCCTTGTTTAGGTTTTAACACTAAAATATATTTAACATAAATTCAAAATTCAATGACTTGTAATCATCAACCGTATATTATTTACTAAGTGATTAATAATAACACTTCATTTTTTTCCAAATTATATAAGCAATATTGTATTCAGTTAAGGACACCTGCCAACATGCAAATCTATTGGATAAATAAGATTTTTCAATAAGGTAATTCAAGGTGTAATAAACTATATATTGCCTGAGACACTTTGTACACTACATTAAAGCACAATAAGTCTTCTTTGCAGTATTATACCGGGATTCATGTTTAGTAAACTTTTTGCTCAAATAGTAAATGACTTGTTTTTTTCTTTTAGAATCATCATTTTGACTTAACATGCAACCCACAACATTATCTATAACTATTAAGTATAAAATTAGGTCTTTTAAGTACGATTGGTACCAATATCAGTGGCTTCTATAAGTACTATTTTATCTTCTCAAAAGCTTTTTAACATTTCTTATCCCAAGTCCCAAGGTTTTTCTTGTAAAGTAATCGGAAGATTGGCTCATATATAGCAATAAGTTATGAAATAAACCTAGCAATATAATTAAACATTTCAAGGAAACTTCAAACCTCCTTCTCTACAGTAGGCACAAACAAAACTTAGATATCTTTGATCTTTTCTAGATATATTTTATTTCTTTTTTCTCTTACTATAAATTCTAATAACTTTCAAGATTTGACTCCAAATGAACACTTGGCTAGATTAAGCCTTAACTTGTACCTCCTTAGTCTTTTAAACAACTTACTTAACACTTGTATGTGATCTTAATCCTTTATTGATTTGGCAATCATGTCATCAAAATACATCTTGATCTTCTTGTGTAGCATATAATTAATAGAGTTACTATTGCCTATTAATATATAGCCCTGACATTCTTTAATTCAAATGACATAACTTTGTTGCAAAATGTTTCCCGATAAGTAATTAAGGTAATTTTTTCTTTATCCTCTACCATTTTGATTCGGTTATACCGATAAAACCTATTCATAAAGGAGTATGTTGCACTTTTATCCATATTGTCTACCAAGATGTTTATGTATAGTAACAAGAAATCATCTTATAGGTTTGCATCGTTCAGATTATGATAATTCAAACACATCTTGATCCTTTCATCATTTTGTCTTATTAACACAATGCTGGATACCCATAACGAATACTTTATAACTTCAATAAAACTTGCACTCAATTGTGTATAAATTTCATCCTTAAATTTTAATGGTAGTTTTAGTCCTAATCTCATTAGTTTATGCTTTATAGGCTTGGAATTTACAAGCAAAGAAATCTTGTGCATTATAATATCAATGTCTAATCCTAGCATATCATTGTAGGACCATGCAAAAACATTGGAATATCAACTCAATAAATCAATCAACATTTTTTTTCTTATATTGAAACTAAAATGCTTATTTTAAGTTCTTGCTTATTCTCTTCGGTGCCAATGTCTATTATTAATTCATCTTAGTATGATAAAACAACATGTTCTAATTGTTCTATCAACTTAATGAATTTCTCAATTACAATTGTCTTATCCTCCAAATCATTTTCATTTATAAGGATTAATTATTGAAGATGCCAAACATTTTTAATGTGAATATTTAATAGTGATCATTTTTAAGATCTCTAAAATAGAAAAATGGAAATGAAAACATTTTTATTAAAACTTAAAAACTTAAACAATATATCCATACAATAAGAATAACCTGATTAAAGCTAGGTTCAATACAAAATATTTATTTTTAGCATTTTAACCCTAATACTGAAAATTAAGGAAATGTTATAATGAATCACTTCATCTTGATGATTGTTGGAACCTTTTTTTCATCCTCCCATTTTCTAAACTTTTCTCTAGAAGTGAACTTCTTGACAAATGAATCAGCCTCAACTCTTTCCTCTACTGTGTTAATGGTCAATAGTGGCGTCATAACAACTCTAGATCTTTCTCTAGCAGCTTTAATTCTTTCATAAGTAAAGTATAGCCCATGATTTTTTTACATGGCTGGATGACATGCCTCAAACAAGGAAATATATCTTGGATATATGGAATCACCATCTTTAAATCATTGGGTTCACGTCCCTCCATTTTAGCCATTATTCTATCATTCCTTTTCTACATTATCATCTGAAAATATTTTCAACAATGTCAGAATCCCAGGCCAAATCAATAATTATTATATATTTCTAGCTTGAATTTGAATAAATCATCTCTATCGTGAGATTCAAGTTCCATCTTGCTTTGGACCATGCATTTAGTCGTCATCCTTGTAGCTTAAGATAATTTTGACCTTTCTATGAATGTATTTTTAGGGATCAAATTGCTGTTGATAATTTAAAAAAAAATACAAATTACCATTGTGAGTTCCTTTATATTATATATAGAGGACATAGGTATTCCTTAACAATGTTAAATGTTCTTCAACTTTTACAATCACCAATTACCTTTTAGCTATGTATTTAACCATTTAATGTAATAAAATGGCCACTGCCCTAAAAAAGTGCAACAAAGGCTTTCCCAATAACATGTTGTATGTTGATTGAATATCAACCAAAGCCTTTCTAGTAACATGTTGTATGTTGATTGAATATCAATTACCTAAAAAGTGATTAGAAATTAATGAGACTTAATATCCATATTAATTTTAATTTTTCCAAGTACTTGTTAAAGGGTGCCATCGTAATCATGTGTCATTATATGGTTGTGCTTTATATGGGATAAGTCAATTGGTAAGCAACCCATGATATGATAAGGCAATACATTAAGTGCAAAACCATTATTAATGAAGACCTTAACAACGACATTATCTTTATATTTTATAAACATATATAAGGCTAGATATCTGGAAGCCACAATACTTAAGGAGTATTTATCTGCGAAGACGAGCCTAGATACGTATGATGAACTTACAGACCCTCGGGACCATCTCCATAATGTAAGGGGGAGTCTTGAACTGGTCATCCATGATAATGACGTGATGTGCAAGATATTGCCCACTACCTTTAGAGGGAACATGAGAACATGGTACAACAGCCTAAAATCAAGGTCAATTCTAAGTTTTCAGGATCTATATGTTAAGCTAGTAGCATGTTTCAATACAACCTTCCCTATGAAAAAAAGCTCCGCTGAATTATTTGGTGTTATCCAAGGCGAGAAGGAGTCCATTCGGCCTATTTGAGGAGATTTAATGAAGAAATGCTCCAGGTAGAGGATCTCTAGAGCCCATAGCCTGCAAGGCTTTAATTAAGGGGGTCAAAAATAAAAAGTTGTGAAAATAACTCCACCCGCTACAGAACAAAATTCTCATGAGGGTGAAACAGATGATTAAGAGTCATATAAGAGTAAAGGAAGCCTTAGCTGCTCATAGAAGCTCCACTCAAGTCCATAAAGGAGGGATCAGTGATGAATCCCCCAACAAGAATCATTCCCCTGTTAGACGACAAAAGATTAAGAAGAAAAGGCCCTTCAGAGAACCTCCTAACAAGCCTGAAAGGGTTTATACCCATGTAAATGCCAGTTACAAAGAGATCTACACGACCTTAAGGGGTCAAAACTTGCTTTAGTGTCCTCCTTTCTTAAAGCCTAATCTCAGCCTTAAGTTTTTCAAGAAGTACTGCCAATTTCATAGGTAGAGGGGACATGACATCAAGAATTGTTATGCTATAAAAAAAAAGGGGGAGAGACTCTTGGCACAAGGATACCTCAGACAATGCTTAAAAAAAGATTCATCTCTAGAAGAGGAGGGAGACAAAGCGAGACAACAGGGACCAATGCTCCTAGAGGTCCTTATCATACTGGAGGGCTCATCAACCAATATGGGTGTTGCCAACAATAAGAGAACAAGGTTGGGGGATCAAGACCTAGTTACAATAGGCTAAGAAAGGTTTTGACATAAACTCATCACATTCACCCCTGCTGATGGACAATGGATTAAATACCCGCATGGAGATGCCTTGGTGTTTTCCACTATAATGGAGGGACACAGGGTTCACAGGATACTAGTGGATAATGGTGACTCAATGAACATCCTATTAGTCGAGGCTATGACAAAGATGGGCATAAATGCCTCCAGAATGACTCTAGTGCCAACACCCCTCATCGGGATAGAAGGGTCAGCGGTGCCAGTGAAGTGAGCAGCAGGGTTGATAGTCACTATGGGAACTGCACGTTGTTGTGTGACTCTTCAAAAACTTTTATGGTAATTGATACCCATCCCCCATACAATGCCATTATTAGGAGGCCACTGCTCCATTAGCTCAGTGCAGTAATCAGCACTAAGTATCTAACCTTAAATTCCCAACTAATAAAGGAGCAGCTGCGGTGAAGGGAAATCAGGAAGCCACAGGCAACAGAGAGAGTAGATGAAAACTAGCTCCAAAATAGGATGGCCTTTTCAGGGTGACATGGGTGATTAGAGCTAACACTTATCATCTGCAAGATCCACAAGGCTAACTTTCCTTATGCGTGGCACTCAGGCCACCTTAAGTTGTATCATTGTTAAATATATGAATTAAGAATATTTGTTTTACCACTTGTGTTCTTATTTAATTTTATGTTTCTTTCTCAGGAATATTTCTTACCGATCCAATCGAGGCTCACACCCTTGTGGCATCCGAGGCCCACTTCTCCAAGATGGTAGCGAAGCCCAAAGTGAGTGTCAACCTCTATTATCACCAATCGGGGTTTCATACCCCTGTGCCGTCTAGGACCCACTTCTCTAGGGCAGTAGTAGGAGATTAATGCTTCACTCTTCAGGGCTACTTTCAACTCCCCTCCTTTCCTTATGTCTAGCCTTTTTAGTTGGAAGTAAGAGCACTGGAGTGGCCTTATCAAGTCCATCATATCTGTCCAAACGGTCTACATACCCATGTGTGCGGTCTGGGACCTACATTTCTTCTAGACAACATAGGACCAGTCTTTATGGCATTTAAAAGTGTTGGACAACCTTATCAGGCTCACCCCGTCTATCCAACCCGGGTTACACACCTTGTATGTGGTCTAGGACCTATATTTCTCCTAGATAACACGGGTACCAGGCTCTACGACATCAAGAAGTGTGGAAGCCAGCCCTTCTATAGTAGAGCCTCCTATTGGTCCAAGAAAGGTTATACACCCATGTGGCGTCTAAGACCCACTTCTCCGAGGCATTGATGACAGTCCAAAGCTTCTTAAAAAAAAAGACTAGGAATATATCTTGAAGATTTGAACAACAAACTCTCTAAGAACACCATCCCTGCTAGTAAGGCCCTGAAAGGAGGAGCATAAAGGACACCCTAACCAAGGTCATGACTCAACTAAGGTTAGTAAAAAATCTCTTTAATCTTAAGTCTCCCTATTTCTCTAAAAATAAGTAGACTTGAAGGGCTACTAATAGGTCATGGTTTCTCAAATCAACCCCATTTAAAAGACAACACACGAAAATCATAACCCAAGATGGGATTATATCTTTCTTGGTGCCCAACTCTAAGTTGAGAAGGGGATAATTATGCCCAACCCCCCTGTTAAGCCTGAACACATCTGTGCCTAACCCCACGATGGATCTGGACGTGACCGCACCCAAATAAAAGTCATAACCCAAGATGGGATTGTATATTTCTCGGTGCCTAACTTTAAGTTGGGGAGGGGGATGACTGTGCCCAACCCCCTATTGGGCCTGGACGCGACCGCGCCCAACCCTTATTGGGTCTAGATGCATCCGCGTTCAACCCTATGTTAGGTGAGGGCTCGTCCGCTTAGACGTGTCCTCACCTGACCCCACAATGGGTCTGGACATGACCGTGCCCAACCCCCTGTTGGGCTTGGACGTGTCCAACCTCTTGTTGGGTGAGGGGCCCAATCCCCTGTTGAGCAGTGACACGACTATCTCTGATCATTCTTGGGTGCAATCGTGAACTGGACCCGTTTTCTCCTAGGCCCCAGGCATGATGAGCACAACACTCCTTAGATTGGGTGTGTAATTGAAGGGTCACTGTATACTAAGCCTCTCATACCCTAAGCCTGGATTAATAATTATGATGTCTATCACATTCTCATAAATACGAACAAACAGTCCATGCTTACATTAATTAGATATGATGGTTCGAGCAATAAGACAATATTATTTTAATCATACAAGATTACTTTTCTACCCTCCTACGTTGCATGAGGCAGTTAAAATCAGGGGACTTTGTGCAGGCATTTATTCCAGAAGAGTTTTATATCCCCCAAGGGAGAGATTTGCCCAAGAAGAAGCCTATGTGGTCTTGAAGTGGAGGTCATTGAATTCATCATAAATGATATATGAGAATTTCTAGGAATAATTCATCCCAGAATATTCCCTATAATTTTTATAACCTCATCAAGTTGTATTATATGTACATAAGGTAGTTAAGCCATGTAATTAGCATGAGGTAACCTATATATTTATGGTGTGAATGATATCTTGTAAGTGATCATGTCTATATTGGGTTAAATCTGATGTGATGTTTGTTGTACATGCATATGATACTTAACATGAGGTTGAGGACTTTCAAACATTTCTATTGAAGTGTTGGTTATAGTAGTATATCCTTACACTTGCCCTTATATATTTAGACAAAAAAAATGCTTGATTGACTATATGTAAGTTTGTTTTAAATTTGATTGAGTTATTCAACCATAATTTGCATGGTCATGATAACTATTACAATATTATTGTGACAAGTTGTATTGGTTGTATTTTTCATATCTAGTCAGATAACTTTTAAAATCAATATTAGAGAGGTTTAAATTCTAATTAAAAGACATACATTTAAAAGGAGTCATTATTAGTTAATTGGAGTTTGGCTAAACTAGTTGTGACCTTTTGATCATGCAACTAAACCCCTAAAAGGGATAACCATGAGGTTAAACAAAAGGTATAAAAATATATTAATATACCTCCTAAAATTTGGTAGAGGCAATAATATTGGAAAAGCTAGAAACGTTATAAACTTTGAGATGTTTTTTGCCCTTCATACTCCTTGAAAAAATAGTTTGGTGCTCGAGAAGTTTTTAGGATCTAGGTTGATATTTCATTTTTGGACTGATTAAATGATGACTTAAAACTATAAATGGGTTTAATGAGGTCTCTAGTGTTTCTTTGGTGTTTCTCGTTAAAAACTAATGAGAGAAATGGATTTTTTTTAGGCTTATTGATGTCTGGCCTGACTTCCAAGGCATTGTATGTGGTCGAAAAATGAACCAATAAATGACACGATACAAAAAAAAACTAATATGGCTCAGTGATTTCCTGTAGCATGTGAGGAGAAACATTGTAAATTTAGACAGTGTATTAACCATTTTTTCCTTCATTGCACTGAACAAATGTCTTGCTAGTGGGGGTAAAGTCGTCTTTTCTAGGGAATCAAAATGTCATTTGTCAATTGATCAGGGATAATTTATTCATTTAATATTTTTTATATACATTAAAATCACTCTGTCGCCCTTAAAAGCTAAAAAATAGGATTTTTGTCCAGGTACTTTTGTGTATTTTCAATTTTATTTGCATAGTTAAAGAATAATGATACCATTAAAACCTCAAAAGTATTGACCTAGTAAAGATGGGTGTTTTGTCTTTACATATTTTTTGTACAGTTAAATGAGATGTCTAACTTTTAACTTAAAAAAAATCCAACCCTAGCTTAGGAGAGCATTTTCATCTTTGTTGCATGTTTTTTTTTTGTAATATTAAGATGTCTTTAAGGGATTTTTAGTAATTTGAAATATTTAAATATTAATAAATCAATATAAAAGGCTAACTTGTACCTACCGATTAACATTTCATCCAAAGCATTAGGTGGTGACACAATTGTTGGAGTGGCATGTTTGGTCTGGTTCGCGGTAGTTTGATGATAATGAAAGTTTTTCCTCCTATTTTTCTCTCTCATATGCCTTGGTGTTCGTGCTGAGCCTTTAAAAAATCAGTTGTGTCCTCCAATTTGTATTTGTTTTAAAATTGGTTTTCGTTCTTTTGATTTCTATTTGTTTTTATTTTAGTGCTTCTTGAAGTTTTTTTTATTTTAATTTCATCCCTCAACATTTTATTTCATTTAATTTTTTTATCCAATTTAGTTCTCATTCTTTTTATTATTATTTTTTTATCCTTTACATCATTATTTTTTTATTTTGTCCTTTAGAATTTAATTTAATTTTATTTGGTCCTATTTTTTATTGCTTTTTTTTTCATTTTCTTCGTTTATTTTATTTTTCAATTTAATCCCTGATTATTTTCTTTCAATTATTTTGTAAGCAAGATTTAGTTCTCATTATTTTTTATTTTTTTCAATTTTTGTATAATTGAGAA
>Ga0325414_1006364_pt1 | contig 12513 bp, 8 predicted proteins | sample PopdelMetagenome_8_FD_206183 | JGI IMG/M metagenome (GOLD analysis project Ga0325414, IMG submission 206183) | Populus deltoides microbial communities from Bellville, Georgia, United States - Leaf-PdKOR-R3 | ecosystem: Host-associated > Plants > Phyllosphere > Phylloplane/Leaf | place: USA... | reverse complement strand
TGGTTGTGTTGAAATTATATTATTTTTTAATTTTAAATCTATATTATTTATTCCATATTTTTAGCAGAATGTGTTAAAATAGTAAAATACCCATGGTTTCGGGGATTTGCAAAGTAAAGATGTTTTTTCCCCTCTGTTTAACCAGAATATCTACCAAGAAAAGGGTCCATCTACTGGCATTAACATTTAAAGCTAACATGGCAGTTCTTTCAAATAGAACCCTAGATAGATTTCTGCACAACATGTCAGGTTTGGTTGTCTCAACTTTCACCAAATTCAGCTCGAAACACTGAACTGTAACAACGATGCCTCTAAATAATTATACATTTTTCTTGAAAATAGAGGGCGAAAACGAATCACAAATCCCAACAAGATTCAAGAGGGTCTTTGGAACACAAGCTTACAAATTTCATAAACTATTGCTTGCTTTCTTTAGTAGTTTGTTGCCAATTCACTGAATCATGTTAATAAATATCTAGGAACCTTTATCTGATCTTTTGTGCTTCCAGAATAAAGTTGAGACAAAGAGAAGACACAAAATGCTGTACTACAATTACTGAATTACCACAGCCACAAAGCTAAGACTAAATTACTGTCAACACGTAAAAATTCCCATAACTGAACTTACTCAAACCAATTCCCACCTAACCTTTCTCTCTCCGTTGCAGACATAAAAGCTAAGGTACAAATAAAAGGTGAGAAAATAAAGATAGGCAGTCTAACTACCATGTTCATATGTTACTTTTAAGTCTCCTGAAGCAAACAATATTGACACTTCCTTTTCCAAGGGTTGGTTTAACCATTGTAAAAGCCATGAAAGCTTTGGTGCTGACATCTCAGAATAATGAAAATTGTGTCTGCTACAAACAGGGTAAAGAAGAGTGGCCCATGTCCTACATACTAGTCTTGGACCTCATATCCGCGTAATATATAAGAGTTGCTACGATGCCATGATCGACGAATTCCCATGCCTATATATAATTATCACCGTTAGATTTCACTCCAATAATGATCACTTGTATCACTTTATATGTCAAATGATCTCATTTCTTCATTCTACCTACCGTAAGTTCATCGCGTGCCAATATCATAAACACTTAATCTCAATCGATCTATCCCTCGACGTCGACCAAGAATCCACAGTCCAAAACAGATGCGATGAGCATCGGATGGTGCATATATGAACATTTTTTATGTGGTCTTAAAATTGCCTTCTTTGTTAATTCCTTAGTTTCAGGTCTCATTGCAGAGGTTCCACTCAAATCTGTAAGCAGATATGAGACATCATTTAAAGTTTCATTGGCATACACATACATATAAAATATCTATGTACTCTCTCTCTCTCTCTCTCTCTCTCTCTCTCTCTCTCTCTCTCTCTCTCTCTCTCTCTCTCTCTCTCTCTCTCTCTCTCACTCACTCACTCACTCACTCACTCACACACACACTAAAACATTCAAAAACAAAGTGAATGAGGAAAAAAAAGGAGAAGAATTTGCGTTGGAGTTTGGCTAGCCATATTAGATATGCTCCCTGTAAATGCCATGGAAATATCATTTTCTATATGCAGTTTATGCAGAAGGCAGAGATAGCAAAACTTTTTCACCTGATTTCTCTCATCACTGTTAAGCACTCTGCTTGCACTGTATCAAACCGACCGCTCTCACCACTCCCACCTGTCTAGACAACATTTCGATACACACACACGTGTCTATCTACAGATGTTCATGCACTCAATTCTGATGCCCAGTTTTGAATATATATTCCTCACACGTGTGACCAATTCTGAAGATAGACAGAGATTGCACTGACCAGTTTTGCTCAAGCTAGGATACTGTGAACCTCCAATCACACATAACAATGAAAAAAACCTTGTATTAATTTGTACTGTTGGGTTAGCATTTGAAGATGGTTCTCTTACTTTTAAGAACCAAATCAATAACAAGGAAAAAAAATTATCTTCTAAAATCAACCGGAGAGTGTTTCCAAACTGATATCGATACTAATAAACTAGTACCTTTAGAAAGCATCACAGGACCAAGCCAGTCCTGCGCACAAAGCTCATCAGCTCATGTGGTGATATATAATAGACTTACTTGTGTTTCTTAGTTCAATTCAAAAGCACGCACGTAAATCTGTTTCATTTACACAACAGATTAATTCTAATATAAAATAAGTTAAAATGCAGAAAACACTAGTGGTCATGAGTGTCTCCATGGAATAATTGCGCCTCATTTGCACAATTAAAGATTAACCAGCTTAGAAAAAATCTCAAATCTTCTCTTAATTTTATCCAAGTTATCAAATATCTAAAGATGAAGATCTAAACTCACACGGTCTTGAACGCTCGACTTGGACTCATATCCGTACCGCCCTTGTGAGCTTGAACCACCGGCAGGTGAGGGTTTCAGTCCCTCACCGGAAAATGATGGTAATGGATGCACCGAACGGTCAGGATGTTGGAGAGGAGCACTACCGTGAACAGCCGGGATCCGCCACAAGCCTAGTGGACTCCCATTGATAGGTTGTTGTGAATAGGAGCCTTGACCGCCGTAATACCTATTAGTGCTAGTGTGGCTATTCCATGAAGGGTGAGTCATGGCTGCGGTGGAAATTGAATCTATCCTGTAGTTTAAAATGCCATAATAGTGTGCATCTGAGAGGCTGTTATGAATCATTGCCGACTGGAGGTGGGCACGTTTCGCGTGCTGACGCTCTCTTTTGTGTGCGTTTTGGTGGCCACCTAAGGCTTGCGAAGTAGGGAAGTTTCTGCAACAGTAATGGCACTCAAATCTTCTGTTGTTGTCACTGCTCTCATTTTCTTTAGCGGCGTCTTCATTAGTTTCCACTGAATCAGACTCGTCAGCTGCTGGACTTTCTTTGTTGCTGCCGAACTCTATACCGAAGAGGCGAATGCCCTTTTCTTTGATGGGTGCGGGGCGGATAAAGGGAAGCTGAGAGAAGGATTCCACATTCATGAAGTCGTGAGTCTCCTTTTCAACCTTATCCATGAATCAGCGAGCTATATATAAACTAGTTCTAGGGTTAGAGTTCAGTTTAACAAGAAAAAGGAAGAAAGGAGGAGCAGGGCTCAACTTCAATGGAGCACTTTAGAGATGGAGAAGAGGAGGAGGATTGGAGGAGGGAGGGGGATTATTAGTATGTGGGGTGTGCGGAGGGTCTGCCTATAAAGAAAGGAGAGGGGTTGTGGTTCGATCAAAGGACAAGTGGGGCTGACCCATCTGAGAGTGAGGGCTGACATGGCCACAAGTTGTGGTCAGATGACAATGGCTTTGGCTTCTCAAGACTTAAAGTACCATCTTTGCTTGCTTTCACAAGCTCTTGGTGTGTTTTGGAAAGTTCCTGAATACCTCCTAAGATCTTTGATAATTATGTTTTCACCCCTATTGGCCGTCTTAAAATGGATCAGGGCCGATGTTAATGTAATAGAATATCCTATTTTTAAGGAAGTGACAGTAATAATTGCGGTAATAATAAGGTGTTTTTGCAGAGAAATTAATTGTTGAGTACACTTTGGTGTAATAATGTTATCTTTCTCTCTCACACATTTATGCAAGATTTATAATTGAAAACTAATCATTAATGTAGCTGATGGTTTACCATTACTTCAATTAAAAATGTTTTCAGCTGTATAAAAAATTAATTTTTTTATATTTTTAAATCGTTGCTAATATAAAGATAAATAAATAAAATATTATTTTGATATATTTTTTAATAAAAAAATTATTTTAAAAAAACTATTATCACAATATCAAACACTATCAAAATACTAACATGACTTTAATATTTTTAACACTTTCAATGTTGAAAATATTTTCTTTTTTTTTTAATAAAAGTCGATATATATTTAAAAAATAAATACTCCCCATGAATATTATGGAAGGAGGGTAGTATATGGAGAGAAATAAATAATAGTTTCTAGCTTTATAGGATCTTATTTAGTTTCAAAGGAATCTATATATAACCTAATCAAGGTGAAAAATAAAAGTTTTATAGGTAGGAGAGGACTCGTGATGTTTCCCCCCTTTTTTCATAGGCTCTCTTATGATTGAACTTTTCTTTTTTTTCTTTTGATTTAGGCTAATTTGAAGGAAACACCTCCCAGCTATTGGTCAACAAAAACTAGTCCTTTGATCTTTTGTTTTTCTAATTAATTTTGGTCCCTCAATTTTTTTTTTGTTGGTAAGGCAACCCTTTGGTTAACAAATTTTAAGATTCTATTCATTTATGAACTGTGTTTCACATATTGGGGCAGCATGAGTCAAAGACAAATAATTAAAAGAATATAAGTTTTTATTTTATTTTAGTATAGATTAAAATAAATTTAGAAGAGGGAAAGAAAAAAATAAAGAAAAGAAATCAAGTGTGTGTAAGAATTAATGTAGTTCAGGTGTTAATTAATAGTCTGGCAGGATTTGTTTTCTTTAATAATCTATCCTTTTATTTCCTTTACTTCTGTGGTCCAAGTTTGGTAAGTTTGTTGGCACCAATTAATGGGAAAGGGAAAACACCTAAGATTCGCTAGTGAATTTTGAGCTACCAGTACAAGTTAAAGGAGATAATTAAGCCTAGATAGCTATATATATCCATTAATTAGAGAACAGCTTGCTTAATTATTCGACCACCTTCATGCGAGATATATAGAGCTCAAATTTCATGAAGAGATGCCCCACGAGTGGTTTTTTTTAAAATAATATTTATGTAGTTTTATTTATTAAAAGTAGAATAGTAATTTTAATTTAATTTATATATATATTTTATTTGTATTTAAATTAAAACGAAGCACTCATAATATATATACAGACTATTTAAAATTCTAACCTTACATTTTTTAACTTAAATCGCCTGTCTGGTTCTCTTGCTATTTTTTTTTATTTTTTTTCTTTCAAGATTTTCACTAGCAATACTAATTTTTTTTATTTTCATATGTCCTTAATTGTTATATTCTTCTACTAATATTCCTTATTTCTTTTTTTTTTAGTCTGGATTCAAGTTTTGAAAATAAAAACAAAATATCGCAATTCCAAACTATACAAGTTTATTAGTTTACGGCGGTTAATTCCCTAGTTTAGTGGTATAATTAATTTATATGAATAGTTCAGGCACCGGTACTATTTTATATATATATAAAAATAGTACCGGTTCCTGAACTATTCATATAAATTAATTAATTAATTTTATATATATATATCGGTTTATTATTATTTTTATTATTGTAAAGGAACAGATATCAGGTTTGCACTTGAAGTTAAAGTGGATATTTAGAAATTTACTATTAGGCATAGAGGCCCTAGACTCTAGGGAACAGGAAACATAATGCTTAGAACATGTTCAAGGGCATGTTTGCTATTATAATGTTTTGCATTTTTATTGTGACTCTTGTTCTATTTTGTGCTTTGTTAGATAAATATAGCATTAATAAATAAATTAGTAATCCAGTTATTTTTTTTTTAAAATGTTATATTAATTATAAAAAACACTAATTCTAGCAAGGAATACACTATGCACTTGTTCACTTATCACTATCGACGACCATAGTATGTTTTTTTTTTCCAGTCCTTGCATGAAAATCAAGGGAGATGAGAAGAAAAAAGGAAAATAAAAGAAGAAAAAAAAAAGGTGTCGGAGTTGCATCGTTTCTCTACTAACAAAATGCCCGGCCCGTTATAGGATGAAGGCAATGATGAGACTATTCCGATGACATTAAAAAAGGACGGTAACAGGTTCAGGAAAAAGATGCACACGCCTCTCAAACATGATGGCTTGCACGCATGATGGCAAGTACTTTGCATGTGACAACCAATTTTTTTTTTTAATTCGGCCCCTCATTTGTTTTTTTAGTCCCTAGTTCTTCAACTACTTTTAAATTTCTTCATTTAGTCCCTAATTCTTTTAAGATCTCTAATAACTCTTGATATATTTTTTTTTATCTTGATCCCTAGTTCTCTAATAACTCTTGATTTTTTTTTATCTTGATCCCTAGTTCTTTTGTTACTTTATATTTAGTCCCAAACTTCATCCCATCTAAGCCCAATAAAGGCCTAATAGGGAAAAAAGAAAGTGAAGAGAAATGGAAGAAATAACTCGTTAAACCAAGTTAGCTCAATATTATGGTCATGTCATGACCATAACCTTGCATTTAATGGGTTAGACTAGGTTGCTGAGGGTCGATCTGATATGACAGGCGTTGTCTTTTCATTTTGCTCCCTGAATTTTTCTTTTTACAAATTTTACCTTTAACATTTTGTTTTTTCCTGGTTGAGCTTGATAAAGTTAGGTAAGAGTTTGAAATGAGAGCGTCCTGAAATTTTTTTTGTCAGATATATTGGGTTTTAAAATGGGTAATTAGGTTGTGATTAGGCCCCTTGTTTAAATGGCACACGCCAAGCCAACTCCAACACAATTAGATTTGGAACCCAGACCATTCAATAGTCGAGGACATTGGGCAACACTAGACAAATAAAAAAGCAAAGGAACTACGTTAGCATATTATTTTTTTTATTAAAAAATTTATTTCTTGCTTGCAAAACAAAAATGATAGATAATTAAATAAATGTCATGAATAATTAACATGTCATGTCAAGAGATTATATTTCTCTTATATGCATCAATCGTTTTACGTTTCGATCTAGTTTTTATTTGTCATTAATGACATTAATTAAATATTCTTTTATTAATTTTATTCAACACGTTGATCAAGCTTTCGATATGTATTTTAGATTTTTATTGTCAACTCAAAATTTAACGTTGTCATGATTGAATTAATTTTTAATCTGACAAGCAGCATAATACGAGCACAAGGACTAGTTTAGACATAAAAAAACTAATGGTATCTAGAAACCTTATCCTAACCTCAGTTTTTACAAATCTATTCATTCGTTTATCTTACCTTTTAAACGACAGGGAGAAAGGATAATTTCACTTGCATTCCGGAAAGCCTTTTTATAAATTTAATGAAAAGATTAGAGAAACAAAAGAATGACTACTAAAATTGCTTTCAAAGCAAAAGTAAACCTTGATCGAATATTAATTTTGGACCTAAAACAACTAAAAACCTTTATATTTTTAAAACTCGATAATAAATCAAGAAAAAATAACACTATTTTATTACAGTTTTAAATTTTCTCCACATAGCTTTTAAGAATTGAATCAATGAAGTTATAATTTCATTCATTAAATAAATCATATTTGTATGCTATTCTTTTCTTCTTAAAATCTCCATATATGTCTAAAATCTCACATAAATACTTAAAAATCTAAAAAAAAACTCAAAACGTATGCTATTTAATAGTGACAATTAACCATGGAATATTTGTTAATTTCATGTAGTCAAACCAAATCCATCTTTTTCACTCCATAATCCAAAACTTAAACCAACCTTATAATCATTAAACTCAAACTAACATCCCTTGTTAACTGTAACATTTAGAAAATACTTTTGGAGGTCATCTTAAAAAAAAACACTAGTATGTAAAAAATGAATGAATGAATGAATGAAGTAAAGAAGTTGTTTTCTTTAAACAAATTATGGAAATAATAAATAGCAAAAAAACAATATATAGTAAACACATTTAATAAAAATGTGTGAAAGTTCTCAATCATATCCTGGATATAACACGCCTGTGTAGTAAACACACTAGCAACCATAGCAGCATTAGAGCATGATTACATGAGATGTTATATATTTTACAAGTATATAGCAGCCTTAGGCTAATTGCATGTCCTTATAACCTTACCTATATACATTTTGCTCTAAAATTAGGTAATATAATGCCTCAAAAACTACCTTCTGATGCCTTAATATCTATTCCCATTCACCTTAAAGACTTATTAGTAACCACCAACAACCAAAAAGAAGTATTAATAGGATGGACTAATCTAACTTATACGAAAGATGGGATAAGATGTTGGATGTATAACAAGGCTAGCATACCATCATCCATACCTTAAGTGAGTTGACTCCATCTAATTCCTAGAGAAATTAAGATTATTGATTTTAAAATGCTCTTTAGAAAGGAAAATGAGTTAATAATGATATATTTTACTAACTTCACTTATCATTATGGCAATGGTACTACCAATTCCTTTATAAAACTATGATTGTTTGATTTTTTATTAATCAAAAATGTCTTTCACTGGTTTTCTACATTATTGCCAAACTATATTAATAGTTAGGAGGAAATAGAGGTTGGTTTACATAAACACTTTTACATAACAGAATTAGAGGCAACACTAGCTAACTTGGTCAGAATTGTCTAAGGTCTCAAGAGAGTCCATAGAAAGCTATGCACTTTACTCCAAGACTCTCAAAACTAAGTCCATTACAACTATGATTAATACAGTGGGAGTGCATCAAGTCAATTTTGGAATGGATGTAATGAAATATCAAAATGAGTTTGTGAGAATCAAATACATTTATATTTATACCTTTACAGATAATGTTGCTTCATATAAAAAGATGAAGGGAAATGAATTTAAAAAAAAGCCAATTAGAGGGACTTTCCTAACTATTTTCTTGAATGAGGTTACAATGGCCTATTCGATGTTCGACTTAGAATCCAATAAGGATAATAAGGATTTAAAGAAGATTAATAATTATTGATGTTAGTTATAAAAATCGATAAAGATAAACTATTTGAGAATGATATGCTACGAAAGCCTAAAAAGGCTAGCAAGATTGGTAATAAAGAAATAAAAGCTACCAAAATGGTCAATGTTAGGAAAAAAAATATTGTTTTTACATAAAAAAAAAAGGCTAGAATATTTTTTGACTAATTGATATATCAGGGGAAACTTAAGCTTATAAAAATCATATAACCCCCACCATTGAATAGATTAAGGGGAAGAAATAAAACAAATGGCATAACTCATGGAAAAATATAAAAAAAAATCCAAGAAAAAAATAAGAAAAGTGAAAGAATAACCTTGTAAACTTACAAAAATCAACTTATAAAACACTAATCTAAGGAAGAATCAAGTGAAGAAAGGAGGAGTTGAGAGAGGAAAAAAATTTTAATTACTTTGTTTTTCAGTTGACATGAAATTGTTATTTTATCCCAGTTGAGAGGTTGTTACAATATCGATTCAGATTCGATTATAGATGAATTATATTTCACAAAATATCGAAGGATGTAACTTCAATAATGAATTTATTTTTACTTTCACTTTAATTTTATGTGCTTTTAAATTTATTTTTTAATATTTTGAATAGTGTATTTGAATTAAAATTTTACTGTTAACTTTAAAAATTCATGTGCATAAATTAATAATTTATCTTAAAAAATTTTATATTTCATTATTTACTAGTTCAGGACAGGAAAAATTTTTAACTGTGCGCGCTTATGTATCTCCCTCTCCCCCTCCCTCTCCCCCTCTCCCTCTCTCTCTCCAGGACCTCTCTCTCTCCAGGACCAGGTACAAGAAGTTGGTGTTGGTTCTTTATGGCTGTTTTTATATCTTTTGCAGGGATTCTGTATGTAAAGTGGTCCTCAAAAATGTTACCGAAGATTTACTCGATGGTAGATATTGAGCAGTAATCCATCCGTTTTTCCTCTATCTAGCTCTGTAACAAAGTACACCACTTCTCTTTCTTTTTTTTCTTGCTTTCTTTTTTGGCGTTGTTGGCTATAACATCTAAAGTATCCCTTCTGTCTTTTTTGCCTTTTCATATGTATTTATGACAAATTCTCTCTTGCACTCATGCCTCTCAACTTTCATAATCGTATTTGTACGCATGCATGCATGTATGGTTGTTATCTCTTTCCAAGAGGGTTTTTTTTTTTTTGCATGTTGAAATAAATAAAGAAAGCCTCATAATGAATCAGTTCTCAATTAGATTACCAGACAAAAATGTTTCATTGATTGTTTTTTTGTCAACTAAATTGCAAATTTATACATTATGCAATAAGGTAGCATTTTAATTTCTAGAAGAATATTTGGCGTGTTCCATAATATAATACGAACTGGTAAGATTTTAGATGGGAGATTAAAACAAGTTTTATTTTGGGGGCTATATTGAGTATTTGTTCATGATTTGTGGACTATTTTTGTGGTTTTTTCAAGAAAACATTTCGTGGAGAGGGAGAGTTTTATTTTTACCATGACTCGGGTCTGTTTGTTTCTGCGTTTCAAAAGCGCATTTAAAAAAATTTAAAATTTTTTATTTTTTTATTTACTTCAAACTAATATGTTTTTAGTGTTTTCAAATCATTTTGATGTGCAGATATGAAAAATAATTTTTTAAAAAAAAAATTATTGACATGCATTTTGATACAAAAAGTTATTTGAAAAACAACCGCAACCACACCAAACAAGCTCGATAAATATCTACTCATTGTGAGTATACGTTAAGTACTGTTTACAATATCCTTTGTATTTTCTTTTTTTTTTTATAAACACGTCTTCATTTTTATTTTATTTTTATAAATGAATCCTATATACTCAGACCTCTTAAAACCATAGCTCATAGAAGACGACGCGTGCTTTTTCTTTATTATAGAGGAGAGTCTCGAATTTAAAGGTTTTTTTGGAAGAGAACATTATTGTTAATTGAGAATTTGAGATATAAACTCATTAAATAACTAAATTTATTAAAAGTTGGAAATGTTTCAATTCTAAGATTAATACCTCACATATAACGGATACCTGACTTTTATAACTTGTTGAAAGTTTGACGTGATTGTCAAATATTGAATAGGAAAGGGACTATTTGAAATTAAATTATTAATATACTTAAAATTTGAATTAAATTAATTTTATCGTAATTGAGGAGTAGACAAGGAAAATATACATTGAATAAAAATGAAATTTTCAAAATATACATATTCTTGTTCAAAGTTTATATTGGTTTCGAAATTTTATAGAATTACAATTATCTTCGTATCGTTGAAAACTAGCTGATTAATTAGTAACATGGAGAGCACTAGATAATAATACAACCTGAACTACTTAGATTAGAAGCAAAGAATACGTGAAGACAAAGTTCATGAAACTGAAAAGGGTCAAAACAAAAACCCTAAGTGCGTTTTATTTCTGAAATATTATTGTTATGTCAACCTCTTAATTAAAAAAAAAAAAAGTTTTAGTAGCTTAAATAGATTGATCTGCAACCACCTAAATTAAAAAGAAATGAATCCTAGATTATTGAAAAATTAAAAACTGAAAATCTAAAATTAAAAAGAAAAATGATAAAATTAACAATATGTTATGAGCTTAATTAAAGGATATTTCAGACCGTGGTTGTCTATAACCAGACAATCCAATTGTTTAATATTATCAGATTTCTTTTTAAATTCATACCTATTTACCTAATTTAAAATAATATACATTAAAATTTTTACATGTTCAATCATAACAAATTCTTATCGGATACTCATTCATCAATAAAAATATTAGAATTAAATTTTAATTGTGATTGTAATCCAAAAAGTTTCTCTCTACTATAAATGCTCCTGATGTACTTTGTCATGCATCTATTAAGGAGATATTTGGAAGTATAATAGTGGTTGCAATTTAAAATATTAATTTTTTACTCGGAGATGCATCAAAATAATATTTTTTTTAAAAAAATTATTTTTGACATTAACACATCAAAATGATCTAAAAACATTTAAAAAAATAAAAATTTTAAAAAAAATTTTAAGAAATGTTTCAACCACATTTTCAAACATTGCATAAATAAGCAAATAGATCCATTCGTATACCTATATATTAAAATCATCTTCTTAAATTCCTATATGTTTGTATACTTTGAATAGGTGTTTTTTTTTCACTTTTTATGAAAATGCCTCTTATAATAAGAAAAAAAATATTAAAACTGTTTTCCAAAACAAATATTGTACCTACGGAATCAAATTAATTTGGCGGAAAAACACGGATTCAGGGAATTTGGTGTCAAGATAATTTTTTTAAAAAATAGAACTAATATTAACATGGTGTGGCGTGCTGATTCCAGCTCAAAATAAGTACTCGATCGTGTGCCTTCATCAATTTGTGTCCGGTGAAGTCAAGATTTAAGCATGGGTCCTTATGGTGGAATTTTTTTCCTGTGTAGTAGATTTTTTTTAGTTTTTTTTCTATTTTTATTTTAAGTTTTTTTATTATCCAATCAAATTAATAAATCACCAAGAAAAACATGGCCAAGATAACATAAGGAAATATTGGGAAACATAAACGTAAACTCGACAAAAGTATATAATATTTTGTATTTTGAGAGGCATTTTATTTATAAAATTACAAAAGTACCAATTGGAATCAACAATATAGTTTTTGTTTCGCATAACTCTTTAGCAAGTTTAATGTTTTAGCTGGATCATGTTAGGATACTGGCATGCATACCCGACAAGATAAAAGGCAAAGGATAGAATAACATGAGAAATTAGACACACAAGAATTTACGTGGTTCACCCAATTTGGCTACGTCCACGGGCAAGTATAGAAGGATTTTACTAAGTAATGTGGGAATTACAACCTCTCTCTACTAATAGGAGAACAACT
>Ga0325414_1006363_pt1 | contig 12514 bp, 9 predicted proteins | sample PopdelMetagenome_8_FD_206183 | JGI IMG/M metagenome (GOLD analysis project Ga0325414, IMG submission 206183) | Populus deltoides microbial communities from Bellville, Georgia, United States - Leaf-PdKOR-R3 | ecosystem: Host-associated > Plants > Phyllosphere > Phylloplane/Leaf | place: USA... | reverse complement strand
GGCCCATATACTTGGACCCAAGGCTTGAATCGTGTAAAGGACTCATTGGTCCCTGACCCGACTCAAGTATCCTTCTCCTTTTTTCCTTTTTTTAATCTCTGTTAAAAAATCGCATAATGAGATCCTAAATAATTAAAATGTAAAAATTAATAAACTTCCATTTTCGAACCACAAAACTATAAATTAATATTTCTAAATAAAACAACAAAAACTATAAAATAAGTACATAATATAAACAAAAAGAAAAGATAAAATATATTAAAAAATATGACGTCAGGTATGGATAGAATAATTGAAATTTAAGAAGGTAAACCCTCACCCCAACTCTCACTTATAGTAAAACTTGATCATATTGTTATTATTCAATTTTAAATCTCCACGAAAAAAAAATTAAAAATATATAGCAATAAAAGACAAAGGGATACCTAGAAAATGGTTAAAGATTGGTTAAAAAAGTTCAAAGATACAAAGATTAAAATTTAACAGTATATTTTTTATTGATGAAGACCCTGTTAACAAATAAAATTCAATTCAAGTAAAAAACAATTTAAATCAGATATTTAAAAACTCAATTAGATTTTGTTGAAAGATTAATTGAGTTTACAAAAGGTTTGATTTTAAGAAAAATTGATTTTTAGGTTAATTTAGGCTTCGATTAAAAAACAATTAATTTTAGAAAGTAATTTGGTCCAACAATGAAAAAATTATTAAGTCTGGAGACTTAATTAAACTTTGATTCAATTAATTACCAAGAAAAACTTAATTGAAGAAACACTAAAGCTTGGCTAAATTTAGATCAAAATTTCAAGAAATTAAAGCTCAATGAACAAAATGAAAAGACAGAGGCACTCTAGGGAGCTTGTTTTATTTTTCTAGGGGTAATTTCAAACAAATTAAAAGTTAAAGAGTCAATTAAAAATCAAATTGAATTATTCAGAAACCAATGACTTCTTTGTAAATGACGCTAAAATCCAGGAGTCCAAATGCATTTTATCCGGGGGTAAAATTAAACAATGAGAGGGGGATTTTCCATGAATAAGGATCCAATCGCAAAAAGTCAGAACTTCAGGGGGACAATTAAAATTCGCCATATCAGTTAGGGAACAAAACGGCGCCGTTTCAAAGGACACTCATCTTCTTCAGCAGACCAGACCAGGAAGAAGAAAAGCCGTCCCGCGCCCCACGATGCGTCTCCATTACAACTGTAACGGTCCTGAGAGTCCGCTTCATATTGCTGGGCGAACGCATGAAATTCTCTGGCTTTATAAAAGCCAGAGAAAGGCCACGCAAAAGACAGTTGAGAGAGAAGAGATCAGGTGAACGAACCCGATTACCCGAACGAAAAACACAGAATACATAACGAAAAAGCAGGAAACGAGTGAAAAACCAGGGGAAGGAGGACGTAGAGAAAAAAACCAGTGACACAGTAAAAAAAAAACAAAAAACAGAGACAGAAACAGAGAAGGAGAGAATTTAGCTTTGGCCAGTCAGCACACCTTCGCCATCGTCTCTTCATCAAGCTCCAGCACCAGGGAGACACTTAGAGAGACAGGGAGAACAAGAGAAGAAAAAAGAAACCAAGCAAAGAAAAGCAAGACCAGAGGAGAAGCGCACAAAGAACAGAGGCAGAGGGTAAGAAAGTAGCTTCGGCCAGTCAGCACACCTTCGCCATCGTCTTCGTCATTAAGCTCCAGCATCAAGTAAGCTGCGTGTTTTTTCCCTCTTGGGAAATATAATTTTACCCTGTCACTGTCCAACGCATGCGTGAATAATTAACGTATGCATCAACAGTGGCCAGTCGGTTCATAGGCTCGTGCCAGTGTCACTGGGCCAGCTGGTCCAGCCTAATCCGTGCGGGCTAAGTTGGATCCACCAAAAAACAATTAAGGCCGGGCTGAGCCTAGGAGACCCATCCTGCTCAATTTGATTTGGATAAAAAATATGATTGGCAAAACACACTTTATATCAATCTCTTTTATTTTATTTATTTTTATTTAATATTAATCTAAATGAGCCCTTTTTATATCCGAAAATTTGTGAATCCTTTTAAATCCAAGGAGGCTGAGCAGCCCAACACGGAAGTTAGAATAGGGATAAATTGTCTAAGGAATATTCTTTCTCGTGCAAAAGAATTATGTCACTGAAAAATTTAGATATTAAATTTTTTAATTAAATTCCTGATAATATTTTTTTATAGTATTATCTAATACACAATTCTTAAGTAAAATCTCTTTAGATTTAAAACTTGTATTGGGATATATTATTCCATGTTTAATTTTTATTAATAAAAATAAAAATAATATGGTTTGAACTCGTAATTATTTAATTAATAATACTTTGATATTATATTAAATAATTATGTTTTTAAATGAAATTTTAATAATAATTTTATATTATTCTCTAGTATACGGTGATAATGTATAATGGTAGAGAGTAAAAATTAAAAGTTTGTTAGTTATTAAGGTTTAGGCTCGTGAAGTGGTCATGTGTCAAATTGAGAGAAGGAAGACTAATATAATTATGTTAATCCTATTATAATATGGCAAGATTCGCATGATGAGTGACCTTTTCTTGTTAAAAAAAAGAAAAGCTCGAAGCTGAAACCTGAACGTGGAGTCCAATTGAGATAATTAAGAGCTATATCACCGAGTAATAACTAATAACCCCAAGTAATCATCACCATAAAGAACCGACACCTCGGCCCATCGGTATGATCTCGGCCGATCGGTATGATCTAACAAGTAACAGCGTACAACTTCACAAAACAAAAAAGGAGAGTATTTGAGTGTTGATTCTCCAGGTCTCTTAATTAAGTTGTTCATCGACAAAGATAATCTAAGTGCTTCCAAGACATTTAACTCACAGTTATTGCCTCTATCTTAACAACTCAGCTTAAACAACGTTACTGGCTGAGCTAGGTGAGACGACATTTACTAGCTGAGCTAGGTGAGACGACAGTTATATACAAAACAAAAATTATGAGCTTAATAATCAGGGTTATTAGAAATTCAAAATGTCTGCATAATGGACAAAATTTTGAATCCAAGGACTATTTAGGGACCAGATGGGATCTTGGTTCCACTCCATGCTCAATTTGCTGGGAACTTGGAGCTCTGGTAACATGTCCTTCCCCATAGGTAAATGGAGACTTGGCCTTTTAATCTCGTTTGGTTTTTCATATCTAATATTGTTGTTGTCTTCTATTTCTTTCTTGAAAACCAAATTTTGCGCAGGCATTAATATCGGTGGCACTGGATCTTCTAGTTGACTGCAAAATGACATGGTGTCCAAAGATGATGGTGGTGGGGATGAAGATGGAGACGCGTGAATTGTCTTCATTTCTTCTTCCATTGCTGCCCTTTGCTCTAGAACTTTCAAGGAAGTTGCCTTCCTGTATATCTTGCACAAGACTATGTCCTGCATTGTATGTCAGAAAATTAATACAAGTACAGCGTAGATTCACCATCTCAAGTTATTCCAAAAATGGGTCCATTCTTTGTATCTTTCTTTGTCAACAGAAAAAAGAATCAGGTTGCTGAGAAATTTCAGAAACAGCAAACACTTCAAAATAGAATGGAATTGAATGATAGCTTACAGCAATATTCCACATGGAAATAACACAGAACTTGACCTTAATTAATACATCTTGTCCCTTCTTTGCAAAAGGTAAAATCCTCATTGCAGTGAGATGTTGATTCTTTGAAACCAACAACAATTGTGGGAGGTTTCTTGGCCACATTCATGCCTAGGAGATCAGAATTAGCCTAACAACTATGTGAAGGTCTTTTTAATTAGTTCTATTTTCCTTTTGCCTTTTCTTTTAAATTAACAAGTGATAGTGATTATAAGTAAAATAATTTAAAACTAACTTATCCCCCCCCCCAAAAAAAAAAAAAATAAATAAATAAGAAATGACACAAACACTTCATTCAATCAAGAGTTAATAAAAAAAATCAAAGCTAAGATTAATATATATGATAAGTACCTTAGGCAAGGAGCATGAATATTCAGGCAGGCGATACTCGTTCATGACCCAATCCGTCTTGTTCCCTCTTGGTGCTCTTCCCTTATAGAAAACAAGAGTCTTTCTCAATCCGATCATCCTCTTTGGGTCCGATAAGCTCACAATTTTCCGGTCAGAACCAGTGGCTTTCCAAAACCCATTTTGAGTAGTCCTATTAGGCCTTCCTCCACTGCCATGCTTCCTGTCTCTAGGCACAAAAAAATACCACTCCCTTTCCCCAACATTTGACAATCCTATACCACAACAACATTAACATTGATGTAAGCATGCATGATTAAGCTAACTGCGTTGTAACATGAACTAAAATTATTAAAAGGGAGTGAGCAATGTATATGTATACCAGGCAAGTCCCAGGGATCATGACGATAGATGTTGAGGTAGCCAATAACATCAAGACGCATTTTTTTACCAAAAACTATATTTTTAAGGTAGAAATCAAGAAGTTCCTCTTCAGTTGGGTGGAAACGGAAGCCTGGAAGATCAAGCTTTAATGCCATTTCAGCCATGGTATGATGCTGGCTGGCTGTAGTTTTTAGTCACTAGTGTTTAGTATTAGTAGTGGTAGTAAAGCTTGCAATTCTCAATATAAAATTGGAAAGGTTGCTCCATGGACACGCTCATTCCTTGCTAGGATATTTATAAAGGGTGAGATATGTTGGTGATGTTGGTTGATAGAAAAAACATTAAAAGAAGACCTGGTCAGGAAGAAAAAAAATGAAGATAGTTGGTGCTCGGAAGATCGATCAATGGTGGAACCCACGCGGTTTATCATAAAGTCACCAGTGACAAACAATGTGAGGGGACACTCATGACATGTCTTTTGGGATCTTGCTTGACCTCGTTTTTTATGTTCTACGGATTTTGGACATTTACTTGGAAATTACAAGGCACGGGGGATGTTTTTTTCCAACAAAAATTTGAACCACATATTTAGGTTTTTGAACAAAATGATTTTTTCCTGGTTACAAATTTCAGATTTCAAACAGCGCATCTTAGAATTTTCATGGTCAGCTAACCTTTCTTCTTTCGTCAGTATTGTAGATACTCTTTGAATTGGTCATAGTAACTAGATGTTTTGCCTCCAGTTTGATTTTTTTGGATTCTGGCATTGAAATGTATGGCAAGCTCCTAGCTGGTCTATTACAGGTATGACTATATGAGTATATATGGTCATATTCATTTTCTATGTAGAGATTACCTCGCTGTTAATTGTATATACTTGCCAACTAAACTACCTTAATACGTACGTATACGATTCATGCTCCGTTTGTTTTTATGATTTAACCTTCATCTTACCCATGTGATTTTAATTAAGTTTCACTGAAAATTCTCTTGAATTTGATTTCAAAAAAAGATATAGCCTTGAATTATTATATATATTTTCTAACCGTAAAATCTACGAAAACACCAAACACACTCTAAAATACCAGCAAGTTACTTTCTTTTCTGGGAAAACCAAGCATGCTCCACGCAATAAGTTTTTCACAAATGAATGGAGATTGATTGCCTTTTCACATTCTAAGCTTGTCCCAGCATTAATCATGTGTGAGCATGATTCATGAAGTTGTAGCTTTTATTGATTTTTCACTTTTAGACTTGGAAGCCGGATAATAATTTCTAGTGTTACAGTTAAACTATTGAGAGGTGTTTAGATCTTACAACGAGAAATATATAAATGTTCTTAAAACGTAGTGGGTCTATATATTAACAAGAGTGAATCATGAAGACTACATGGGTTCGTTTAAATTCAAAGGAGACTCCGCGTTCTTTGAACTCCTTTCACATGATGCTTAATGGTAAAGTTGGAGATCAACGATGCTAATTTTTCAATGATATATATATATGGACAATTTGACTTGGAAGTCCTAAGTCTTCTCCAGAGACTTGAAGAAAGTCTTTTCCCTGTAGGCAAATGAGGGCCTCTTTACCGTTGCCTCTTACTGAAATTCCAACGTTCTTCCATTGATGCTCCCTTGGAGAATCTTGGGGACCCCCCCTCTCTGCATTATTTGCTTTGTTATTGATTTTGATCCAAGGTTGGTACGCAGGTTTTTTTTTTATGTAAATGACAGATGAAACAGTGGAATCAATCAACTTTCCATGAAATTTCCTGGAAGTTCCTTGACACTTTGAGTTCATTATAAATGTACAGAAAAAAAGATGTTTCCCTTTATATAGCATGATTGAAAGCTGAAGCTCTATTATTTTTATAAAGTTTCTGATCAAAAGATTGCTTATAAATTATCGTCTTGGATGTTTTAGCTATTTAGCCCGAATAAATTCATTTCATGTATAAAAGGATGCATGGAAGGCTCAATTAGCTCAAGTTCAATGAAAAAACACAAAGTTCCAAGAAGGTCATGAATTGCAGATGACATAACGAAGACAAAAGTTAAATACCCTGTTTAATATTATCATGATTTGTTATTGAATTGGGTTAAAAATAAATAAAGAGAAAATATCTAATAAAGCGTTATTTTATATAATTATATTTTTATAATAATTTCTTTTGAATATTAAATAACTCTTAACAACTTTTTTAAAGAGAATCATGCTAGACCATTGTCTTTTACTTGTGTGTGAATTGGGCATGGGTATTGGAATTATTGTTGAATGTCAAAAAACCATCTCAACTTAATAATTTAAGCTGTTAGGTAAGGTTTCAGGATATGATTTATATTATTCTCTAACATACCCCTTTAAGTGAAAGCCCTTTGAGCTTGAAACTTGCGTAGGCTCATATTACCTTGTGCTTAATTTTTATCAAATAAATAGAGATGGTGAGATTCGAACTCGAGACCACTTGGTTATAAAGGCTCCTTAAACTGTTAGGTGAGGTTCCAGGATATGATTTATATTATTCTCACACTGAGACTTGATACGTGATTTCCTTGCTGTTTTGCTAGGCTTTTTTTTAGTATTTTTAAATAATTTTAATATTTTAATATATATAAAAAATTATATTTATATATATATATATATAAACAACCGTACAAAATACCTCCAGTTGAGGCGCAATTCAGGATACGTAATCATTAATTAGATGCAAGTGTCAAAGCACAAGGGACCCATAAATACGGATTGAAAAGAACTTCCACCACGATTTTTAGTGCTTCATGTCAAGTTTCTCGTATTTGCAGGACAACAAATCTTGTTAGAAATTCGAGTGTAGCGTAAGCTAGAAAAATTGCAAGACTCCACCGAATCAGCATTGGAGTTTAGGTTTGGCTATGAACACTCGCAGTATTAGTAGCATTTCAATTTGATTTTTTTGGGCGCTGACATTTTTAAATGCTTGTGATTCAAGAACAATGACTTCTTAGTTCTGACAAAATGGAAAGCATCTTGACAGTAAGAGCCAACAAGTGTGGCTCACATCGTCCCAAAGTTTTGGAATTGAATCCCATTAGGGACCCCGGGGGGGAGGTAAAAGGCATCCATCAAATTGGACAAAAGCCATCAAGATTTGTTGCTGGGCTTTTCTTGAAAAGATAACAGTCCTCCTCCTACTACGGAATTTGATCTGGGTCTTAGCCCAAGACTGAATGGATCACTGCTCCCTAGTTGCTGGAAGGAGAGAATAGCCGAATTACAAGAATTTTGTCCTTAAAGTTAGGATTGAACTAGAGACAATCAATAAAGATTTTAAATCTGAAAGGATTGATTGAAGTCAGGTGTGCGGTACAGGAACGAGGGAGACAATAACGAAGAAGAAATGATGAAGTTGTCAGGGTTCGATGGGGCGGCTGCAGGCCTTGGATATACATGGAAGGTCTCTCAGCCACTGTTAGCCTTGTAAACTGAAAGGATTGCATCTTTTACAGCAACTGCATTCCTCATTCAATCTGCCATGGCGCCAGCCATGTCCCCTCCTTTACTATTCAGATTTTTAGTCACCCCTTGTAAATGCATGGTCGAAGGTATCGGATAAGGATAATGTCATCTGCATCTGACAGATATTAACTTGCATGTATCTCAACAGGTATAAATTTTTTAGATTTGATCGTGTTCCGGTAAAACACGAATGTATTGGTTTGGGTATAGATGCTCCTCTATCTAACCATAACTTGAATTTAATTTAAAATGAATAAATAATCTTAAATTTTTTTTAAAAAAAATACATGTATATCAAACTAATTATTTATTAATAGTTGTCAATTATAGCACCCTTTTTTTTCTATAATATTTTGAGTGATACTCGAACTAGATTTTGTACACGAAGACTGTGTAATTAATAATTAATTTATGTCTAAGAGAAATTGCTAACGATAACATAAAATTAAAATTAGCTTCCCTCTTCCCCTTCAAGTCTGTAGTTGACTCTGGTTTCATAGACATCTCTTTTTCTAGGCCTACTTTCTAGTTTCCCCGAAGTTGTAACATTGACAGACTTAAGTTTTCACTTTCAGTTTCATGTGGGACTACTACACACTTCCATGCCTCAAGTTTCCCGTACTATGTTTGTTTTTATTTACCCGTTTATCTTTTAAGAATTGTTTTTAAAGTGTTTTTTATTTAATTATATATTAAAATAATATATATATATATATATATATATTTTATATCAAGACTTCAAAATAATAATAGGAAAAACATTAATTTGAAATTTTTTAAAAAAATAAAAATTTAAAAACTAAGAAAGATATGGTCCAGCCGCAATATCATGGTCCCCACTGGAATTACTCCCAATTTTAGTTGGTTTATAGTTATCGGTCTCTTGGGACAAGCTCTTGAGGGCGGCAGTGTTTCTGCATCATGATCGTCTTGCCTTTGCAAGGAATGGACCAGCTTTGAGAACAGAAGAAGGCCAAAATGGCAGGCACAAACTGCAAAAAACTTAAAGCGGTCCCCAACTACAGTCACGTTGCCCCAAAACCTGGGCCTTATGATACTCCTTGATACACTTCTTTCGGGTGATCCATGCTCTAATGCTTTTCGTGTCTTTCTTGGACCAGACAGAAACTGGCTGGCTCCTTTATGTCAAATGGCAAGTAGAAACTGTCCCACAAGGTTGATGGGCACTGGAACTGCCTCATGATCCATTCTTGCATTTCTTGATTGTGGCACAGGCTTATCTGGTTCGGTCACCATGCGACGACACACATGTATCCCACTTGCAAGACCACGAATTAGCTCAACTTGCTATAATATTTGATTTAGTATCATCTCTTGTTAAGATAAAGAAATTGCATTGAGTCACTTGGAATTTGCTAAGTTGGAGCTTCATGGATAAGCACTCTAGAAATTGCTTTGAGTCACTTGGAATTTGCTAAGTTTGAGCTTTATGGATAAGCACTCTGTGAGCTAACCTAAATTTGTTCCTCCCTCGGCCTGTTATTAGCTTGTCCAAAAAACGTTGTTGACTCCCTAAATCAGGCCCAAATCTAGATGCTGCTCCGTTGGGTCGATTTTTCTGATGCAGGCTAACAAACACATGGTGTTATCATTTATCCATCACTAGTCCTAGAAAAGGTTTTTCCAAGTTCCCCAGGCTCTGCAGAATCGATTCCAGGGAGTTAGATGGTGTGAAAGAAATATTTTTCAACTCCAATAGTAAATGGATTTAATCCTTTCATTAGAACACCCTCTAAATTTACCTCAAAACTTATTGTAAATATATTTAATATCCAATTATACCAATTTCCTAATCAAAAAAACAATAATTAATACATAAAATAAATACAGTTTTCATTATAGTTATAAGACCCAACCAGAGATCTACTCAACACAAGTTTCAACGGATCAACCTAAACTTTGACTTAAAAAAAACCAAAACACAGTTGTTTTTGTGAGGAAATAAAAGGAGGGTTTTGCATTGAAAAACCCACGGGTCTAGGAATCACCCAGTTGACTTGTTAGGCTGTGTATTATATATGGACTTGCAAATACTTGAGAATTGGACAGGTATAATCACTTAATAAAAAGAATGAAGTTGCCACAAGTCTCCAACTGTCCCATCCCATCCACAGGAAATTTGTGAAGTAACTGTACCAGATTCAAAGGCAGTTCCTGAATCAGTTCCTGAATTTTCACAAAAGTATTTGCTGCTGGTAGAAGCCAGGGGTAAGGATTTGAGTGACTTGACCATTAGCAGTAGCAAAAGGCTAGTACAGAAACCAATAAAAAAAAAAGGACAAAAGAAGCTAGTTTGGTGGTTTGTTATGTCATCGCCATGATTGGTCAGTTCTTTTTGTTTCAGGCTATCATTAACTCTCTCTCTCTCTCTCTCTCTCTCTCAGTAGGAGCACAAAACAAACAGCCCCTGGACTCTCCAGCTACAGTTCAAAAAATCCCTGTCCAAGCTACTGAACTGTAGCAGTAGTAGTATTCCCTGATCACTCATACCCGACCAGCCAGCCCAGCAAACACCGAGCTGGTACAAAGCACTCTACACGTCCACCCACTAACGCAAGCCCCACCATTCAAGGACCCCAAAGCGATGTCAAATGCACAAAACACCACACAAGATAAGGCATATGTAGTTGGCTATAGAGAGCATTGTCCATAGAGAATAAAGCTGGCCGCTTTTTTTTTTGAATTTTTGCTTCTTGTTGTTTCCATATAGATATAATCATTTAAACATAAACATAATTCAAGGTACAAAATATCACTACTACAATCTTAAGACCCCAAGTAAAATTTAGACTGCCCTTTTTCCTTTGATGAAGTGCTAGTAAAACATACACAAAAGACCCCCCCTTGTCAGTTTTTTCACTCCTCTAATCACCCAAGTCATTCATACCGAACCAGAACATTATGGAATCGTTGGTATGTAACCCAAAATCAAGCCTAAAAAGCAAAGAAAGAAAGCCTAAAAAGCACCGAACCAGAACATTATGGAATCGTTGGTATGTAACCCAAAATCAAGCCTAAAAAGCAAAGAAAGAAAGCCTAAAAAGCACCTTTTTATCCCTAACTTCATATCTTCCTTTATAATGTCTCTCCTTTATAGAGCAACTTCAGTATGCAAAGTTGTAGCATTGAACCCCACCTGTTGTTGCTGCTGCTGCTCAATCTCCCAGCTTGCCTTGGCTATAACTCCATCAAGCACAGGCACGTACTCCTAATCAAAACAGTGCATCATTCACAGGTAAACAACACATAAGAAAACAAAGAGGACACCAAGATGAAAAACTGCGAAGGATTATTTCTTCAAACATCAGGTTGTCTTTTCCATAAATGAACTCCTCCAAATTATATGACCTCTGAAAAGAAATCAAAACCTCAGTAACCCACCTCAAGTTTTTGAACAAGTTCTTTGGCATTTGGTGCAGAGACAATGATGTTGCGTTGGGAAGGCTTGATAAAGCCATCATCCACGGCTTTGTCAATGAAAGTCAGAAGATAATTGTAGTAGCCATCAACATTAAGCAAACCCACCTGTGCTTTTTTTGGGAAATAGAGTCAAGAGCTTGAAATAGAGAGCCATGATGCTTTGAGGGGCATGCAAGGAAAACTCACAGGTTTGTCATGGATGCCTAACTGAGCCCAAGTAGTCACTTCTAATAACTCCTCCAGAGTGCCATAGCCACCTGCAACCAAAGTAAAGGATGAAGAAGAAATTATAAACACAAAAAACATCATTGATTACTACGAGAACTAAAAAAGAGACGAGTTCGCGTGATCTATTTATACATAAAAGCGAGAAATGTATGGGACCTGGTAACGCTATAAAACAATCAGAATTGCGGGCCATTTCTGCCTTTCTTTGGTGCATGTCGGCTACTGGCTTTACCTCTCCAACTGTTTCTCCTGTGATCTGTGGTTGCACACACATACACACATAAAGATACAATCTTTGCACACAATGAAGCTAAAAGTTTCAAACTTTAGACCCCAAAAACTGAAAAACTATCACCAACTAGAACAAAACATAAAGAAAATCCATCACAAATGAGATCTTGCACCTCTTTGCTCATCAAAGTTCTTGGTATGATCCTGTAAACAAAACCAGTATTAAAATTACGCTACTCATGCAATAAGATAAGAAACCAATCAACATAATAATCTACCCAGAAAAAGCAAAAGAAGGAGTAAGTATATATTGTACCCAAGAACATTGCCTCCACCACTATGAACAGCTTGAGAAACCAAGCCCATCAGTCCAATGCTTCCACCTCCATACACAAGATCTAACCTTTTTGCCACCTTAAACGGAAAACACAAAAAACCCTTTAAATACCGAGCACAAAAGCCCCAGAAAACACAAAGTGAAAACAGGAAGTATAATTTACCAGCTCTTGACCTAGTTCAGTGGCAGCATCTCTGTAGCATTTTCTCTTCCCAGTACTGCTACCACAAAACACACAAACCCTCTTGAATCTTGATGGTTTCAATACCTTTCCCTCCATTATCCTATTCTGTTTTTTTTTTTTTTTTTTTGCAAAATTTAGCTTCTAGATCAATCCCTACAGAAACTAAAAAAGCGCGTTTTTCGGTTTTGTTTGTGAGTACTGCAATGTTAAATGAAACAGAACAGCCACTATTTAT
>Ga0325414_1006361_pt1 | contig 12515 bp, 10 predicted proteins | sample PopdelMetagenome_8_FD_206183 | JGI IMG/M metagenome (GOLD analysis project Ga0325414, IMG submission 206183) | Populus deltoides microbial communities from Bellville, Georgia, United States - Leaf-PdKOR-R3 | ecosystem: Host-associated > Plants > Phyllosphere > Phylloplane/Leaf | place: USA... | reverse complement strand
ATACTGTTCTAACAGTGCCAATAAATATAGAGCTAACAGTAATAGGTGAATTAGGTTTGGTTAATAATATATATAAAAAAAGATAAGAAAATCAAAAGCCATGCATTTTTAACCAAGGCCAACGCTAGGAGAACATGAAAAAAGGAAAACTAAAACGAATACATCAAGGAACAAAGCAACGATGACGACGACTTGGTACGCCAAGCTTTGTTACTGAACAAACAAGCAGAACTCACGTATCCTCGGTGGGCTTAATGGGAGTGCAGTACAAAACACAATGCACACAACAATTATACAAAAACATTGTCCAGTATTCATAACTTTATTCCCATGAAAATGAACTCCAGATACAGTCTAAAAGAGTAAAGTTTGGCACATAATTACATGTGGAATCAAATTGATTGTCCCGTGTTGATCATAATATTCTCAGGCAGTTGTTTCAAACACAAAACTGTACCTTGGATCGGTTAGATCATGCAAATCAAACTCTGCTCTAGTTCTCATGGATTTGTTCTTGCTCCTCCTGTATCTCACTTGAGTTCAGCACTGACCCCCCACCATTAATCTCCACTGCACCTCCTGATTCTGATATTTTTGTTATCCTCTGTAGCTCATCAGCTGTGTCTATTGGATGAGACACAGATTGATCATCTTCTGACTGTTCTTTCTGAATTGATTGTTTTGGTCGTCTGATGGCTTCAGCTGCTTCAGGCATCACGACAGGGGGTGGCTGTGGAGGGACCCATGCACGCCTAACTGGTTGCTCGCTGGTTTGTGCACCAAAAGGTCCAGCTTTTATTTCATCTCCATTTTCTATCTCTGTGATTCTGGCATGTTTCTGCTGCCACCAGGGTTCACTGCTCTCGCCATCCAACTGATCGACACCACTGTCTTGTACATTGGAATTCAAACCTTCTCTGCCCACTTGAGACTCAAGCACTTGGCTTGAGTTGTTTTGAGCTCGACCAACCTCCCAGGGCTACTCAGAAGGGTAGAGGAGTAGTTAGTTTTAATGTGAATACAAAAACTCTAAAGAAGATTCTTGTTATTCAATGTATTTTGCAAGAGTCTAAAAATATGAAGATGTATTTTTCCAAGTTATATATCTCAAGCTGGACGAATGGATTCTGTTTTTAAGAGTGAAGTCAAAAATCTGTGTCAACTTAGAGCTACTTCTGATTCATCCACTAGAATAAGACATGATGCATTCAGCGATACCGAGTGATGGATAAAGTAGATGCCCCATCAATTTGTAAGGCCTTTTCTTTTTTGCTAATTTTAGCACTACTCTTGTCAGATATAAATAACATTCTGGAATAATTTAATAACATATCATGCCCCACTTATAGCAATCCAGGAGTTTTCAATCAGAAGAGTGTAAGGGGGATTGAAACTCTCTCTGAAGACTGGTAGCAGTTACAGATTTTCATTCCTAACATGACCAACTGAATCCAAAAAACATAATCCACATAATGCATATGATTCTATTGGAAAAGAAGGAATGTAATGGTGAACCAAGAAACACCTTGTCAAATATTCACAACATTCAGGAGTTCCTTTTTTTCAATAAGTTAATTCTTACGATGCAAGTACTTTGAATTGGAAGAATGAAAGTAATAATGCTCGCATCTAGACAGGTAGATGCTCTGAATTTACATGGCCAACTAAATAGAAAAAACCCTATTAGCCTATGGATCCATTGAAATTGAAGGAAAGTGATGTAGAATGAGAAAACATCCCCCGGGAATTAATATTTGGCTAAATAGGAAGTTTGGTTCTGTATATGATAATACAAAACTTTTTAATTAAATTTCGTTATTTTCTACTTAGTAGCTAAAATGGTTTTACAAGGAAACTAGTTATATTTCTTGTTTGGTAAATTTTCCTAGTTTAGTTTTCCTAATCCTATTAGGTTTAGATTTTCCTAACTTTAGTGCCTAAACCATTCACTCTATTAGAACATTAGAAAGGGCAGCATGAATTTGATTGATCAATAATTTGAGTTTTCAGAAAATTGGTTCGCTGCTTGTGCTTGTTTCATTCATTAATTGATTCTGCATTAGAATGTTAATGCAAAACATCTAAAAAGCACACCTTCGTTCTAGATGCTATGCGAGGATTTGAAATTTGCTGATAAGGGTTGGGTGGTTGATCATTGATATCCTGCATATAAATCCAGGATGACAAGATTAGCATGTCTCTCACAGCAAAGGAAGCTAATTTCAGTGTAAAAAATAGGTTTGACTTACTCTGATATTGGCAGGTTTCTCCCCTCTTTGGTCCATGATCTGCAACATAATTACCAAAATAGTTAGCGGAATTCTACCATTTGCTACTGAATCCATCAGCATTACCCAATTGAATCTGAAATAGTTATTTCTTATGCATCCATATTTATCATACAAGAAGAAAATCACACAATATGAATAGTGGTAAAATTCAGACATCTCAGATTCCAGTTAGAATATGAAACATTAAACTCGTACAGTTAAGAAATCTCTAGAAAGATGATTTCTCTGTTCAATGTTTAAGATTTTAGCCAATTTTCTTTAAAGCAGCAATGCTGACTTGGGCTTCAGTTGCTACAGAAGGGTTCAAAGTTATGAAATGTTTCAATAATTCCCATCTTCAATAAACTTGGAACTGTTTAATTGTTTGACCAAGTTGGTTAAATATCAAAACTTTGAAACCATTCAAAAATGTCCAAGTAGGGTTCCAAAAAGTAAAGACCTTACATCAATCCTGAAAAAAAAAGAAGGAAAATTTATGCTTTTGCATCCCTGTTTTTAATTAATGAAATATGATCCTATTCACCAAAATATTAAAAAAAAAAGTTGCATCCCCGTTTCTCTGCAAAAACACCAGCATCATGCAAACTATTGACCACCGCTCCACTACAATCTACAGGAGGATTAATTCCTATGGATGCCAGCCTCCAATACACTTTGAACAAATTTGTTACACTAGTTCATACCTCCATATATGACTTTGGGTGTGCTGCAACAGAGGCTTGAGCTGGCATGGGCTGTGATGAAGATCTCCCTGTCCATAAAACTCTGATTACATGACATGGAAATCAAAACCAAAGAAAAAAAGAAAACAAGAACCAAAACTGAAATCGCTGGAAAATAACCTGAACGCAAATCAAACTCTGCCTTGCCATTGGTAAATGTTTGCTGATAAAAAGAAAGAAACATTAAGAACCTCAAATTGCCGAGCTCAAAACTTATCTCACAGAATTTATAACGCAAACTTTCATTCCAAATCATGAAGCTTTCAGTGTCCAGTGCACACCTAAGTTATGCTCACCTTTGGATTTGCCACTGAGGCTCTATAATCTTCTTGATCAGCAAGAGAGTTTCTCACACGGTAATCTGTTTGTCCTGATGAGACAAAAAAAAAAAAACAACACTATAGATGAACAGATCTTCTAATAGTGTTAAGACATGTTTTCCACAAATTTCAAAACATTACAAGATAAAAGATATGAAATGAAAAGGAAGGCCACAAGCTACAATTATTTTTCTCAAGGCCTTCTCACCAGCGTCACATGTAATAGGGCACCCAGACTCCCCAACCAACACTGAAGCATAAAGACTTTACATAATTTCAATCACACTCAATGCAATAATTTTACTTAACAAAGCACCACCTTAGGCATCTGGGATACCAAGCAGTATACTCAGGCAATAAGCCAGATAAATTTTTAATGCATATAATAACAAGTTCCAAGACATGTAAAGAGCAACAAAATTGAGCAATATCAACAACCAACTGCCACATGCACAAGAGCTATGACTACTGCGGCCATTTATTTCATTCATAACTGGCTGACAACCAAGAAAAATAAAAAATAATGCAGTTCATATAAACACTTTTTATTTTTCATACAATTTTTAACTTAATAAAATGTCATATAAGCATAGCAAAATCTAGTCAAAGCATACTTTATTAAACACTAACAAAACTATGCAAGAAACAATCCTCTTGTTCTCTCTAGGGCTATGTTTGTTTCTCGGAAAGTGGTTTCCGGGAAATCACTTTCCAAACTTTCCTGTGTTTGTTTGTCATTAGAAAAGTTGGTCAACGAAAAACACTTTCCAGTCAAAGAAAAATTTGGCTTGGTTTCCAGGAAAGTGTTTTCCTGAAAAATTTGGGCGGAAAACACTTTCCGGAAGTTGTGAAAAATTTAGAAATGTCATATTATTTGCTGATTATATCAAATTTGGTCCTCAAATTTTTGATTGCTATATATATTTTGTTTTGAATATTTATTTTTCAATTTCATCTCTTAAAATTTAAATTTTATATTAACTTTGGTCCTCATTTTTATAATTGTTATTTGTTTTTCTCTTATTATTTTTTTATTGAAATTTTTTATCTATCAAATTTGATCCTCATGCTTTTGATTGTTACTTATTTTATTTGAAATAATTTATGAAATGTTAATTATTATTATTTTAATTTATTCATCTTTCATTTTTTTTTTATTTTTTAGATTTGATTTCTATTATTTTGATTATTATTTATTTTATTTGATATAATTTATGAAATTATATTTTTTTTCAATTTCATTCTCATTCAACTTTTTAATTTGTAAGATTTGTTCCTCATTATTTTCATAAACTTGAGAAAAATAAAACATTAATAAGTTATTTTCCAGCTTATTTTTCATGACATAACCAAATACTGGAAAGTGTTTTCCAACTTATTTTACATTACACTACCAAACATCAGAAAATAATTCACCTCCCCAGAATTCACTTTCCAAAAGGAAATTACTTTCCAGCAAACAAACGGGGCCTAGGTTTAACTTTAGCTTTCCTGGATAAGCAACAAGAGACCACAGGCCCCATTATTTAGGAGTCATGACTTTCACATGACAATTTATGCCAAATTAGAGATACATGTATTCAAAACTACAAACAGTTACAAGGTGACATACCTACAAATGCAGATTACAATCCTGTGTTTCCAATCTACCATGCATGCAGGTTTTCACTATATATGTGTAATTTAATTAATTACAAGTCACATGATTAGCATGTGACCTTTTAAATATTTCCTTTGAGTTATTTCACTTGGTGACAAGACTAATGAATCCTTTTCCTACAAGTATCTAGGGCTTAACTATTATTAATAGACTAGGAAAGGACAAACCCAAATTCATACTATAGTTGCTGCAGTACACTACACCACTGTGCTACAATAACAAATTTAAACTATTGTTTAGGATTTGCTCCAGCATCAATATGGGTAACATGCACCATAGAAACTGAAAATGATCAGCCAAGAAAATATTACTGAACTAGTTGAAAAAGAACCAACTTTACAAAGAGTTTTCAGAATTCTGGAACGAATCATTTACAACTAGTTCAGCCTTAAAAGTCATTGAACAAGAATGTCAAAATAGCACCTCAATCTTCCATGAATGTCTTAAACTTCCTGCGATGATCAACATCAAGCATTCTGCACTCCAAAATCCATTTCCACCAAATGAAAAGATACCTTTGATTTATTTTTTCTCACAACCTATAATGTTGGCAAAGAGCAACATCTACAAGGGTCTCACACGCTATTGCATTTAACATATATTGATGCCTTAATACCTAGATGCATGTAAAAATGGCAATTATGTGCCTAGCAGCTCTGAAAGCACCAGAGACAGAAAGTTCTTCCACAAATACACCATTGACAAATCAAAATTCTTAATGGGAACTGCTACAGACAAGGACAAAAGCGAGCATCTCAACAACCATGCATATGCAGCACATAGAAAGAAATATGGTTCTGATGTCAAAGCAACATCTTCTTACCTTCCAATCTATGTATAGCAGTATTCATTGACTTCATTTCCTGTACTTGCACATCTAACATATTCATAAATTCTTTGAAGCATATCTTCTCTGAAAGAGTAAATCAAGAAGGTTACAAAATAATAATAATAATAATAATAATAATAATAATAATAATCAGAAAGCATTTAAAGAAACCAGTGCTGGAAATGAAAAAATAACAATTCTATCACTATCCCACCTTCATTTTTTGAATTCAACATTTCCTGGCTCGCTCGTGCAACATCAGCCGCTGCAGCTGCTGCTGCTTTGGCAGCTGCCGCTGCTTCTTCTGCCAAACTTAGCTTTGTATTAGTTTTCATCGCGCTGTCATCTTCTTCTTCCAAAACAACCTTGCGTATCCAAGACTTCAGCCTGGGAATAATAGTTTTCTGAACAAGAAATAAGTTATCTATTTGTGTCATGAAAGTTAACATGTAGAACCTTAAGAACCCGGTGCATAAATTTACACAACGATGGGTGCAAGAAACTTACAGATGCAACCTACACCATCTTTGGAAATAGAAAACAAACATTAAGCATCAACAAGTTGACTAGCATGACAGTGTGGTTGTGGAGAGTATTTTTTGATACCTTAACCAACACAGCTGTTCCAGCACCTGAAACTGCCAGCAGTCCTACAGCAACAACAGCATGATGCCAGTTAAATTGATGTTGAGTCAAAGTCCTCATTGTAGAAATGACACCAGTAGGAGCAGCTGCTACAGGTTGCAGGGTTTGTGCTGGGGCTGGTGGCTGAACATTTGGTGTTGATTTCACCTGACCCTCTGCTTTTGTCATAATACAACACGAAATATAATCAGTGATGCAAGGATATACAAATCTTAGAAATCCCAAGAACTGCTTATCACAAAAGATATTAATCATCCCACTTTCATGCTAAGATCTTGTACCTTCACTAGAACTGGTTGCCTGTGTGCTTGGGGTTGGGTCCTGCAATTCGCAGAAAATGTAAGAGGGGAAGAATGAACAGATACGAATACATTGAGTATCCATAAACTTAAGAAAAAAATGATTAAACAGCGTGGCACGTAAGAAAAAAGGTGAGCCAACAAAAATAACTTATTTACCGGCACACGCCGAAAAGCTTCATCTATCTCTTCCTTAGTGAGGCCCTTCTTCTCAAGAAACGATCTTCTATACATAACAGGAGAGCCCCTAACTTTTGGGTGCGAAAGAAACTTCACAGCATTCTGCACTTGTTCCTCTCGCATAGGTTCTGAGTTCACAAAGACAGATGGAGGACTTTGCTTGATAGCCTCAGCCCCAGCACCCTGCTGAACCCCAGTTGATGGCTGTACATTCTCTGTAGCTCAAAGCATAAAAAAAGAAACCATTACCATATGCTTAATATAATCCTAAATTTGAAGTGATTTTGACACTGTAAACGAATAACCCATTGGTCGTCTCCCAAATCATTCAAGTTGCACATAACCATTTACACCAATCATCTTTGATTAGTAATCCATAAACAAAAGACACTGCCATCAATTGCAATGGTAGTTAAGACATGAATTAATTAATTGAGCTGCAAATCACATAATAATTATAATAATAACCTATAAGCTCAAAAAATAACAGTAACCGTAACAGCCTGTTTGGAATTAAATCACAAGTGAAATTGAATTCAATTCAAAAGCAAATTTGAATTCAACCTATTACAATTCTTATGTTTGAAATACCCTGGAAATGAATTGAATTAGCAATCTTGACTATTTTGCTCTTAATTTAGAAATAATTAATTTAATTTAGAGCAAAATAATTTAAAAATATAAAATCTTAAACAGAGCTCCACTGTGATGTTCCCCTTCAATTCTAGCCCAATGCTCCCCATCCTGACTTATTTCCAAACCAGGCAGACACTTGAAGATCTTTCCTTTCTCACCATTCCCATTATCAAGGCAAAACCTTTCTAAATTGAACTCCGGAGAATCATCATCCGTATAATCCCCCTTCTCAGAACTAGAACCCATTGAAAACATGCATCCTCTACGTTATTGTAACTGAAAAGCCCAATGATCGTCAGAATACAAGTATCAACGTCCTGTGCACAACCTGTCTTATCCATCTCATGCCAAGTCTCAAATACCCCATTAAGATCACCCATTTCAAAAAAACATTGAAATCAGCATATTACAAGTCTGGACACTAGGAAAGCAACCCACTTCAATCATTCCTTCCTAAAGCCTAAGGAAAAACGAGATGAAAATAAAAGATGGAAGTGGGACCTGGGTTTTGATGGGCAGGATTTGCAGGAGAAGGTTCCGATGATTGAGTCGCCATTCTCAAACCTCCTCCGCTGACTGAATTTTGAAACCAAAAGGAAAATTAAATAAAGAGAAGGGGGAGAAAGGAGGAATCAAGACTGGTGAAGGATAACGAATATAAAAGATATGGCGTTAATGGTGTCTATCTGTCAGTCACAGTTAGTTTTTGCTCATTTCGAAGTTCTGCTCCTATCACTTGCTATGTTTTTTCTTTTTGGTTGGTGGGAGTTTTTTTCTTAAACCCAAAAAAAGGAAGAGTTAATTATATATTAGTCCTTATAGTTTATCAACACTAACTAACTAGTCCTTAGAGCGGCTTCCTGCATGCTCTCTATTAGGGCTCCTCGGCTATAAAAGCTACCCGCCATCGCTCTCATCAGAAGCGTTGTTGCTCTTTAAATAACTCCCTTTTAGTCCTTGGAGTTTATCAACACTAACTAACAAAAAATTGATTGTTATTCCAATAATAAGTAGTGCAAATTGTGGGTTGGATTTTAAATTAATTTTTAACAGAAAAAAACAATGATTGCGTTATAGATATGTTTCATGTATTGTAATGTTTTTTAATTGAGAAGAAAAAAAATATTATTTATGCTTTATAAAATAAATAAAAACAAATTTATGAGCTAATAAATTGAAAAAAATTTGTAAAAACTAATTACAAAAACGGGTGAGATCAAACTACTGTATAAATGTCTTGTTTTATTGTGGATTTAAATAATAAATGATAGATTCACCTTTTATAAAAAAATTTAAATAAATTGACATTGAGAGATAAAATAATCTTTTCATATAATTCATTTGTCATTCTATATTTGTTAAGAGAGAACTTGGTTTTTTTCTAGTTTTTACACAATAAAATTACTTGAATACCTTTAAAAGCAAAAAAAAACTTGAATATGGTCTATGAGCATTTTTTGTTTTTTACTTTTTAAAGCACAACATAATGATCGAATAGCCTTTATAATCAAAATTCTCAATGCATGATTTTCAGGGGCTTTTGTGTAATTTCATATATTGACAATGTGGTAATTTGATAGATAAAAAAAAGGTTATTGATGCGTGTGTTGCACACGTCAATCACTCCTTCGTCTTCAAGCAACAGGTGTGACTGACTGCGACGGTGAAAAACTTCCTTCCATCATGTTATTGGATTTCCCGTGGTGTCCTCTTCCTTAAGAGCCAAAGCGTGTTGATTGTTTCTCGGTGGATTATCTTTGAAAATGTTTTTTCTCCTTTTCTCTCTTCTCCCTCGAAATTCGTTATAACCGGTAGTCCTTTTAGTTATGTGTGTTTGAATGTCGGTTCTTATTTTTTTCATTTGTAATTTTTGTCATCGATCTTTTTGTAAGTTTTTTATTTATTTTCAATTTCATCTTTCAATTTAAATTTATCATGTTTTGTTTTTTAATTTTTGTCATTGTTCTTTTATTTCTTAATGTTTTTTTTCTCTTGCTGATTTTTTAAACTTTCAATTGTTTTCAATTACATCATTTGATAAAAAAAATTAAATTTGTTATTTTTTAATTTAATCCTCATTCTTTTGGTGGTCCCTTCTTTTAATTAATTTGTGAAATTAATTTTTCTTTTCAATTTAACCGTTCAATCCAAAATTATCCTTCCTCTCATTTGTTTTTTTTTCAAATTTGATCTTCGTTCTTTTAATTGCTATTTCTTCTTTTAACCATTTTTTATAATTGAATTTTTTTTCAATTCCATCATTTGACATTTGATTTATTGAAAATTAAACTTCTTTGTTTTTTAAGTTTAGTGCTTCGGATCAAATGGTCCAGGTCACAAGTTTTATAAGCTAACACGGGTTGACATTGTTTTTTCCACTTATTTTTTTTTCCGATCTCATTACTTGACATTGATTTTTTTTACAAAATAAGTTTTTTAGTTTTCTTCATTTTCTTATCCTGATGTCATGACCTAACTCGAGGGTTTGATGAGTTAGTGGCCTCACATCTTTTTTTAGCTTTTAATTACCTTTTCTTCTTTTGAATCCTTTTGTGTAGTTGATTTTTTTTTTAATTTCATCATTCAATAATATTTGATTTATTAAGAATTAGGCTTCATGGTTTATCCATATTTGGTGCTTCTGGTCAAATGGCTTAGGTCATAAGTTTTATAAGCTAACAATGATTTTTTTTTTTAAATTAGGTTTCATGATTTTATTTATTTTTCGTTCTATCGGGTTTCCCGATCTCATAACCTGATCCATGAGTTTGACGAGGTGACCTGGGTGGGCTCGAGTTCTTTTTAGGTTATAATTGCTAATTTGTTTTTATCATTTTGTATGATTGGTTTTTTTTCTTTTCAATTTCATTCATCAATATTTGACTAGTTGAATATTAGGTTTCGATTTTTTTTCAAATTTGATGCTTTTAATCAAATGACTTAGGTCACGAGATTAATAGGTTAACATGAGTTGTATAATTTTATGCGTTGCACCGATTACCGATACAAGTTTAAATAGGTCTTATAGCATAAGGATTTTTGTTGCAAAATGGCTTTATCATATCCCATTGTTGTAGGGAAAATGAAGATAAAATGAGCATATTATATACAAATAAAAAGGAAAATGTATAGATATACATTCACATATGCATAGCTGTTATCTGCCAGAGTTGTTATAAAGCATCAAACCATAGAAGCAATTATGGTCAAATCCTGGGTCATAAAGTCCCAATCTTAAAAGAGTATTCCATCATAAAATCTTAATTTTTTGTTTAATAATATGGGATATTCCTGGTCAAAATATGAGCAAATTGTAAGATAAGATGGTGGACTTTGACCTTATTAAATAGGAATAATTGTAAGGTATAAGCTATTTTTCTTTTTATGGAAGTTAGCATAGATGACTTGTTGCAAAGAAAGTACAGAAAAAGGAGAAAATGAGCATGGCTAAGAAAGGAGAAACACATATAGTTTAGACATCAAAGTTCTTGCTGGTGTTCTATATTTTTCCTTCTAGTTCATCAATTGGAAAATTTAAGTTGGAACAACCTCAACTTTTAAACCACATTTCATATGAATTATTAGTTATGAATAATTGAAAACCCTATAATTTTTTTTTTCAAATTCTCATTATGCATGAATCATGATTACAAAATTGTTTAATATTCTACCAAGATTTCTAGAGGAGTCTCAAAAAAACAAAAAATAAACAATTTCAAATATTTACTTCAATAATCCACTCACGGTCCAAACAAAAATTTATAATTCGACCATCTTAGACCTTTATCATTACATCACTAATTAAGAATATAATTCAATTATTCCTTTCAACCCATCATTTCACAATTCATATACAATTACAATATGAATTATTTTACAATAATGACAAGAATAGCCACAGCATTATATTACAATAGGAAATTTAGCCTATTTGTATTACACTATCATTAATTAAACAAAATAAATACTATAAATAATATCAAAGCCAACAAAACACATCCTTTTCTATTCATCCTAGGTTGAAATCATCCTTTTAGAAACCAAAGGTTCCCTTTTTAACCCCATACAATTTTCTTCATATGAAATACCACAACATACTATATGACCATCAAACAGAATATTTCCACATCAATTTGAACTAAGCAATCCAAACTGTCTTATTTCAACACTTGGCTGAAACTTCCATTAATGGGAGATATGAGCTTTCTTTATTATTTTTTTAATTTCATATTATCCATTGAGTTGGAGTGGTAAACTATTGAGTTACAACAATAATTGAGTTAGAACAATGACTCAACGAGTTACAACAGTGAACTAGTGAGTTTGGGAATATCATGTTCAAACAAATGTAACTCTATGCACATCCAAATTTAGCTCAGTCCTAACGGTGCAATTATGGAACATCATATGATGCACAACATATCCAAAACTCAACTCAATCCTACAATCAAATTACCCAATATCAAAAAATAACCAAATTGACTTGGAAAATGATGAGTTATTGTTCAGGAAGAATAAGTTTATTTTGGGGTGTTTGTTTATAATCTCTACTGATCAGAAGGAAGAATACACCTAGGTGAACCTCCCTATGAAATCTTAAGCAAATCCAAATGTGGATGGAGGAGAAACAAGTCGATGATCGTGACTGACCCAATGTGATTTCGCCATAAAAATTACGTTTATCTTATCTCTAAAAAAAAAAGAGAGCTGAAAATCACAATCCCTATGGTTAGATTATAGAGGGTGATGAGATGTAAAAAATATCCAAAACTTAGTCTGGTTAGATGGTGAATGATGAAGATATGGCTTCCAGATCTCTGACCCTTTTTTCTTTTCTTTCTAGCTTCTCTCTCTGTATTTTGAGCTGTTGGAATAGCCGGCCAGTATATAAGGAGAAGGGGGTCATTTTTCTATTTACAAAAATGCCATTTCT
>Ga0325414_1006360_pt1 | contig 12515 bp, 5 predicted proteins | sample PopdelMetagenome_8_FD_206183 | JGI IMG/M metagenome (GOLD analysis project Ga0325414, IMG submission 206183) | Populus deltoides microbial communities from Bellville, Georgia, United States - Leaf-PdKOR-R3 | ecosystem: Host-associated > Plants > Phyllosphere > Phylloplane/Leaf | place: USA... | reverse complement strand
TATACTTGTTTGAAATACCATTAGTGGATCCTCTAACCTTGACATTTGTTGTTATCATTGTTTAATCCTTACGTTAATCTTCCATCTCAAAGTTCTCATCAACTTTTTCTTCTTCATCTTTATTATTATAATTATTAATAGTATTACTACTACTACTACTACTACTACTACTACTACTACTACTATTTTTATTATTATTGTTGTTGTTGTTATTGTTGTTGTTGTTGTTGTATTATTGTTGTTTATAATTTATACAATTAACCTCCCTGTGGTTCGACCCCGGTCTTGCCGGGTTATTTATTACTTGGACACTCCTACACTTGGGAGAAGACATCAATCTTTTGGTCGTGTCACTAGAGGAACGATGGACTGACGATGAGAGACAGAGAAAGGGAGTTACTTAGCTTTTCCAAGTTGACAAGCTGAACAAAAAACTAATTTATTGGAATGAGTCATGATAGAGAGTTTATTGAAACGACACAAGACATTTAAGACAACATTAGAAGGATGGCCTAGCCTGGAGTGCCAAGTTGCAATTATAGCATTAACCCCAATGTTGGCAGACAAACATGTGAGGTTTTTCTAAAAAGACTTGAACCCAGTTAGTGGATATAGGCCATTTTCAACCACACCTCGCAATAGAATCCTGCCTGTCAGGTTCTTCTTTACGATAAAATCACTAGTAGTTAGTATAAAATAACAATTATTATCTAAACAAAATTGATTAACAGAAATAAGATTGGAAGTTGCTTGTGGACAATGAAGAATTTTATTTAGATGGAAACTGGAGTGACCGAATTGAAAGGATGAAGAGCCAATGTTTTGGATTTGCAAACCTGAACCATTGCCAATAGTGACAAAATCAGACTCATGGAAAGTCTGTTGTTCAGCGAGTTTAGATGCATCAGAGGTGATATGAGCATTGGCTCCACTGTCCATGTACCACACTGGATTAACATATTTGACATTAGTGTTCTTGACCATAGCTGCTAGATCCTGAGGAGGATACTTGTCTTGATATGAATAGTCAAAACGATGAAAACAATTTATAACAAGATGCCCAGGTTTATCACAGATTTGACAGATAGAACGAGTGCTCTGATACCATGTAAAACTTTAATATGAATAGAGGAATATGAGATGAAGCTTGGCTCTATTGTTTTAGCTATACGTCAATGTATTATATTTATAGAGATACACTGTAACTATAAGTTGGTAAAATACAAAACAAACTCATTCTAAAGAGAAGGCACAATATTAGGAGACTTGGTCAAATTGCTAACAGAATGGATATTGCAATCTGTTGCCACTGCATATCCTCCAAGATATTGCTACTGCATATCCGGTTGTTGCACATCATGTTGTTGCCTTTCTCCTAGAGTATTTGATGATCTAACAAAGCCAACACACCCTATAGGACACCATACTTTCAGGGCATTTGCTCAACTGTAAAGCAGTTTTTATTGAGTTTTGTCTTATGGGGGTTGGACATTTAAACATGGCTAGCTTACTAGCTTAGGCCTCTGGCTTTAGTTCTGAGCCTTTAAAATCTTATCTTCCATGTGAGTTTTGTTTTTTTCTTGATCTATTCACAGAATCTTACACCCTTGGTTTTAACAGCTAAAGGGCTACATGTCACAAGCAACCATGTTGCTAAGGAGCTCTTCAACACCAGTTCTTGGATCCCTGCTCTCATCTTTCTCCGATAGCCCTAACAACAGCAGCAACAATCACCACCATGATATTAACACCACATTCAAGCACAGCCCAATTCACCACCAAAGCATAAACAAACTTCCATACCACCAAATTGGTTGCTTCTGCCTCAGCACCATCTCCTGTAACTCCTATCCCATCTCTCCTTCCATTTCTGAATTCTCATGTCGTTCCCATCAAGGCTTTTATCGTGCTCAGTCTGTAGGAAACCTTCAAGGGCTTCTAGACTATTCTTCTAACAATAACGATGAGCAATACTACAATCCGAATCAAACCAAGAAAGTCTCCGGGAGATCAAAGTGCTTGATGTTAGAAACTATACCATCATTTTCTTTTAGTGCTTTATGAGGTTGCTAGAAAGATGAGGATGAGGAAGATAAAGATCAGAGTGACATCCAAGATGAGGAAGAGAGAGCTGAATTAAAAGAGAATATGGCTGAAAATCCTAAAATTTTGTTTTTTTTTTTGAAAACTAGCATAGTTTCAAAAAAGTTAAGAGAAAATGACACAATTTTAAAATGTTTTATAGAAATGACATAGTTTTTATATAATTAATATTCTAAAAAAAATCATTATTTAAAATAATGATTTAAATAAAAATTGCTATTTTGAATCGCAATTTCATAAGAAAACCATGATTCTAAACTGCAATTACGATATAGAAGCACAACTATTTTTCTTTATGGCCACCGCCCTTAAGAGGAAAAATACGCTAGAACTCAAAAAAACCTAAAAGAAAACAACCTTTAAATCACCCAAAACATTTTCCAATCCTCCCATCAAAACACCAAAATCATCTTCTTTTTGTCTCCGCAAGTATTTCTACCATTTTTTTTGTTGCAAACCGGTGCTACCACTAGTCACCTACATATCATAAAAGCAAGGTAAAAAATTTGTGTTGTCTGTTAGTTTGATGGGTTTAATTATTGAATTAATAAATTTTGTATTTTGAATTAATTTGGTATCTGTGTTGTGTTTTAAGCTTGTGTTCTTTAACTAAAATCGTGTTTGACAAACACACCCTTACATATTTTTCACGACCTTTAATTTATGTTTTTTTGTTTTTAGTATTTTGCCAAGATCCTAGTTTAATTTTAATTATTTTTTAGATTTTTAAAGAAACATTTTGCAATTAATTATGGATATTTTATATCATTTTACCCTTTTGTATTTAATATTTTGAATTTTGAACTTATACATAAGATTTTTTTCGGCATTAAATAAACTGGTTTTTTAAAAAAAATAAAAAAATCCTTCTTTAGAAAAAATTATATTTATGTTTTAAATTACATATGACCAAGTTTCTCCAAAAAGAAAATCAAGTTTGCATTTTGAACAAAAAAATAAAAAAAAAATGAGAAAATGCATGATTTAACATGCCAAAAAAAATCAAAAAATAGTTTTATATTTTGCATGAATCATGGATTTAATAACACATTTATTAAAGTTATGAGGACAAGGCCTAAATTTTAAAAATACCAAAAAACTATTTTTTTATTTTTAATATCAAGGATTATGAACTTATATATAAGATGTATTCTAAAAATAAAAGAAAAAAATGTAAAATAATATATTTTGATTTTAGAATGGCTAAACTTGACTTATAAAGTTATGATTTATCTTAGCGGGGTTAAGTCATGATCCACCTTAGTAAGGTGGACTTGCTTTAACCAATAGACAAACTAATGGTTAGAAAATCACAACAAAGCCTTACTAATAATCAGACAAATAAGCAATGCAACGTATCTTATATAGGATGTACTAGGGTTGATATTGTCCTCCTTATACATAATCGATCCCCTTATCTAGACTTTAAAAACCAATTAGGGTTTCTAGTAACCACAGTACTAGATAATGACTTTAAACTTTTTAAACCATAAAAGGATAAGAATTTCTTATTCTTTCTCCGCACCGCCAAAGTCTTAATCTAGAAAGATGTCACCACGACGACACACACGAGCAACAATTGACATGGAGAAGTCTTTAGGGGTGAATTGCCAAAGTAGTCACCTTAAGTGCCGAAGAAAAACCCACACACCCACTTAAATTTTATGAAGTTACTTGTAGTTTTAGCCTTGAAACAACCAGCCCTTGTGCCCACATTACATACGCATTGACTTTGGATCAAGACTCGACTTAGTTTATGCATGCAACTCAATAATGGATTTGTTTTTCAAAGATGTGCTGAAGAACCTTCAAAAGTGTGTTGGCGACTTGAATCAACAGTCTTGTTGCTTTTGGAAGCGACAACAATGATCATATTCTTCCTAGTTTATACATTGAGAGGTTGTTGAAAAAATTTTCTTAAAAGAAAGAGATGAAAGGTAGAGATGTTTACAGTAGAGTCGCTAGAAATTTGTAGACAATTTTGAATACTTGAAAATTAAGCAAGAAAACATGTACAAATATTTGATTTTATTAAAATATATGAATGGTTATAATATCTATTTAAAATATTCTTACAAAAGAATAAAATAATCCTCTGATTTTTCTGTTAAATTTTATTTATGGTGACTTGTATTATTTGTGAAATTGAGTCAATATTTATGCTTTACAAGAACACGAATTTAGATGAGTATTGCAGAGTGAGATTTGATAATTTGATGCTTTGAAGAATACTTTTAATTCATGTTTAAAGTATTGTTGAAAAACTCTTGTAGGGTATTTAGAATTGATCCAACAAAGTTTTATTATTTGTAGACTTCAAGTATAGATAAAGGAAGTTTGATAACTTTTGAGAAAATTTTCTTAATTGAAGAGCTGAAGAAGATTTTGTATCTCCCATAAGAATCCCCTATTCTGTTTTAGGGTGAAGCACTTTATTTATCGAGATTTATAGGGTCTCTCAAGCCCTTTTTCAATAGCACTCGTTGGTATCATACAAGTACTGCTGTCTTCTTGGTTTAGTCAGCTATCGAGGCCTGGAGGTTTTCTGCTGCATATTGCTAAGACACTTGCAGCTTTGGATTGCACAATTCCGTTTCGTATTTTGGGTCATGGAGAGCTTGCCTGTCTCAACATTCTAATTATCTTTCCTAGTTTTCTCGCTGTATTTTACTTGCTGCTGTGCTTTCTCTTTCAGATCAGTTTCCTGCAAGAATTTCGATAATGCATAATTTGTTGGAAGTGTGATTAGATTAAGTTTCCTGTCATTCACAGCTACTTGGAAGGATTGCAAAAACATTAAAATAATTTGGACAGTAACTTCATATTTTATAAGACTGTTGACGTCAAAATAATCTTGACAGAACGCATGCAAAAAAGAAAAAAAATCTTGGGAAGAGGATGGCAGATTATGATTCCCTAATTGGGGTTATTATCCTTTTTAATTTATATTTCCCCAAATCTTTGATAACAGGCAAAAGTTCTGTGCAGGTTACACGAAAGAGAGACATAGAGAGTGACAAAAGATACTCAGCCCCCTTTCTTTCTTTCTAGCAAGACACCAACTGATAACTGCCGAAAGTAAAAAGGTAATTAGATTTGTCATTACATCCCAAAAACAACCTAATTAACTTCTAAGATAACAAGATATCATTTGTTTCTAACACTTCCAAGCGGATGTAGCAATAAGTGGCCTATCATGCCAGCAAAGAACCAACTCAGCCTGCCGTTTTGCCACATAGAAACCTCTCACTTGCACCTTTCCCAGCAAACACTCAGCTTGAAAATCAGCAAACTGACTCAACTGCACTGGCCTCATTCCTGCCCCAGCAAATACCTCCCTCCATGGAGACACCATTCGCCTTCCGCACCCCTCAACTGCCGCCAAAATCTTCGGTTTCAGCAGGCACATCTCAATTTTCCTCGCCCAATCGCCACCAGCTGTAATCACGGCCGCATCCAGGGACTCAAACATCATTGAATAAAATTCAAGACAATTGACAAAGTTCCTCGTGAATGACAATCTAGCTCCAGATTCTGTCCACCCTTCACTGTCCACAAATATGACTACACTTGGCGAAACTCGGCGGAAATCATTAACAAACATAGTAACATTATTTGTTGAACCAAGATGGCGAAATATTGTTGGGGATAAGAGAACAGCAATTTTCTCTCCTTCAAAAAACTTGATTGCTTTGAAAGACAACATTTCGAAGGTAGGGAAAAGCACAAACTCGACATGGAATCTGATCTTGAGTTCATGGGCGAATTGTGAGAGTCTTTCTTTGATCAATTTGGTCCCAATCACAGTATCTTCTGTTACAACCGCAGTGATTCGAAGAAGCGGAGTTGTGATCTTATTGCATGAGTCTGCTTTGTCTACAAGTTCTCTCATCAAAGAAGCATAGTGGCAGCCAAGTCCAATATCAAAATCTATGACATGAAGAAACACTGAATTTCCATTAAGGGAATCAAGAATAGCTTGGTTGGTGGTGAAGTCAGTGAACATGGGGATTGGAGAGATGCTAAAGAAGGCCTTGTAAGCCTTAATAGTTTGGACAGTATTGGACCATGAAGGGACTACAGGATTAGTTTGTGGCCGTGTTGATCCAGTTGTAAGGAGAGACTGGAGAGCTTCTTTGAAGAAAAAAGCGGCTCTTTGGAGTGGTTTACCGTTTGGTGATTGATGGCGATGATTGAGCCGTTCCAATATCACTTGCGCAAGTTGTAGCTCGTTTGAGTCAAAACAATCTGCTGCTTTGATAAGCTCTTGAATGCAATCAGAACCAGCATTCCAATTTCCAATATTGTTATGAAAACTATGGGACAAATCAAGAGAAGTCAAATTGTGAGTTGGGATAGAATTGATGTACATATCATTAAACTCAGAGTTAAGAAACTGAGTAGCATCAATCTGTTGAGATGCAGTGAACTCAGGAAGGTTATGACTTTGGATTTGAGGCTCACTGCAAGGACCGAATTGTGGAAAATTCTTGATGAGAGCAGGAGCAGAATCATCATGGAAGTCCAACTCTCTCATAATAGAATCCCAATCCAAAGTTTGCAAGACATGATCTTCCCACTCGATAGGATCGGTTGAAGAGGCCGGTTTGCCAGCTCGTGCAGGACTTGGACTTCTACGCAAGTCAAGAACCGATGTGGGTTCGTAGCACAAGTTTCGATTGCTGGGGTTAAAGCTGATGTTCCTGATGTTATTGTTGGTGTTGTTGCAAGAAACTGGTTTCGGGTTTTGAGACTGGTTGTTGCTGCTGCTGCTGTTTTGTGGTGAGGGGGCTGGAACTTTCATAGCTAAGAGCACGAAGGTATGTAGCCCCTCTGTGTTTGAAACCCTCTTTAATTTGTTTCGAGTGCTTTAGAAAGTGGGAAATGGCAAGGGAGAGGGGGCTTTTGGTGGTTATGATGACTGGCTTTTTATCTTTGCTTGTATGCATGGGGGGGTATGGGATGAGAAGGCATGGTTATCTATGAGAGACATGTGTGGCCATGACATGCCAGACTCGAGACCAATCCTTTTTTATCTCTTTGAAGTTTGTAACTCAAGTCACTACTTTGCCTTTAGCCTTTTTCAGGATTCGCAGTTTATTTTCCTAGCTCAGCCGTTCTGGTATTGTTCTTGCAGTAGTTTTGATAGTTCTAGCCCTACATAGTTATGGTCAAAGCCATCTTGCAGAGTTCAATTATTTTTGTTCTGTTAAATGATCTGGAGCTTTTAATTAACTAGGTTTCTACTCCAATAAATGATATGGAAAAAATTTATTAATTCAGCTGCAAACACTAATTGTGAATTGATTTCTTTGTTTATATTTGTAGAACTCAAGCATGGTAAAAAAAAATTGTCATGTTGCCACTTGCAAACGGGTTGCCTATCTCAATAGCATAACTTTGTCTTCAATAATTTTACTTTAGTTTCTTTCTTGTGATCTACCTAGCTAGTGAAAGCATAGCAGTGATAAGTAAACCAGTTAGATGGCCATTTTGACTACAGTCACTTTCTCCAGCTCCATGATACAAGACTTCAAATTTGGAGCTTCATGCATGTCCAGAAAGGGAAAAGAGAAAAAATGCCTTCTACATCATAGGAGAAAGCATATAGAGCATCTTGCAAGTTTTTGTCTCAAAAAATTCAAGTTTTACTGGGTGCAAACAAAGTTTTAACAATGCCTACTTTGTAGACATAAAGTTTAAAGACTTGAACAGTTCAGGGTCTACTTTAGACTTTGAAATGGATTGAAATCCTTTTCATCCAAAAACTTCCAACTGGATCTCTAGAAAAACACTACTTCCTAGCTTCCTATATAAATCGAGGGGATCCGAATGGAGAAAAGAGGGAAAAGAAAACAAAGCAAAACCCTTTTTTTTATCCTCATGTTTGAGTCAATTATTTAATTTTTTCCCCTTGTTGAAAGATTTATTCAATTTATATCTTTTGCTGTTTAATTCTATCCAATTTACACTTCCCGTAACCTTGGTTAGATTACACAAGTTAATGAACGATTCTTTCCAGGTCAAATATTTTTTTTTTTACAAATAATATTGTGTATACTGATTTCTTGAAAGTGTTTTTATACATAAAAATATTATGTAAATTTAAAAAATCATGCATACATCTAAAAAAAATTAAAAACTATGTGGGTTAATGAACAGAAAAAAAAAGTCTGTAAAGGATGATTCCTTGAATTATGTTGAAGATCTCATAAGCTATAAATATGCCAACAATCAAGCATGTAATAGCTACAAAATAACAAGGAAAGTTGTCTATGTATATTAACTCTATTTTTAAGCTTGTAATCACTAGAAATTATATCTTTTAATTTAAATATATAGATAATTTTGTCTGTAAAAATAACACGGTATTATACTTTTTTGGTTTTTTTTATTTTTTTTATTGTAATTTTCTCGGTATATACTAATATAATATTTATGTTAATGGTGTTTATCGATAGATATACTATAAGGACATATTCAATCCAAAAAAATCACTGCAATCTACTAAAAAAATATTTCATTGATATATCCATTTATATTTATTAATTTTTTATAGCGCTTAAAAGTGTTTAAGTCCACTCGATATAGTTTTTTAGTTAATATTGTTCAGTTAGTGGATGTGACTTCAATTCATGAAAACATTTTAACAGGAAAAATCTAACGAAAGCTAGTTATTGTTGGATAATAGAAGTATATATAATTGAACGATTGATCAAATTACATTCGTAAAATGGATGTTTAAAAAAGAAAAGCAAAAGAACATTATAATTTTGTCCAAGAGGTCAAATTGAGGGCGTTAAAGATCCATAGCTTAGTTGTCCCCACAAAAGCCATTAAACAGATAGCCAAAGACGAACACCACCAGCCTCTCATTATCACATCATCTTGGAAGAAGAAAGCATTATAAAGTAGTTTAAGACTTTAGAAAAAAAATTGACAATGCATCTTTCTTGTACATAGCAAACCATACTTTTTAACCGTCCAAATAATTGAATGGAATAAATTATCGAGCAAAACATATATATTTTGTAGTTCCCAACATGCCCAAAAAGGGCACACCACATATTTGAAATATTTGTGGAAAAAAAGTAAATAAATTCAATAATTCTTGCTGATGATATTTATAGCTCAATTATTAATAGCAGTCTCATCCCACCACCACAGATTGTAGCCTGATGCTCTGTACTTGGGTGTTTCATAGGAGCAAGTCTCCAATTTGAGCTCATCTCCGTTTTTTCCATGTACAGGTATATAGAAATCGAACCTTAAAATCTTGCATTGTAATTTTAATATCGATGCTAGTTTTTTTGTAGAGTACTAAGTTTTCTTGTACATGAGTTAAGTCAACTCTCTCTTTTTTCCAACAAGCAGAAAAAATGCTCTATTAATTTATATTTATACACCAATCTTAACTAATTTATTCTATTTATCATTGGCTTTGGAAGTATTGTGTTTAACAGCTAATAATAATCTTATTATTAACAAATATTTCAGTTTAGTTCTTAATTAATCACAAAAAAAATCATATATTGGATGAGCGTCTCTCTCCATGCCTCGAGAAAATTAATTCCTTACATATTAATTAAACCAAATACATGTTATTTAATTGGACCATATATTGATCATGCGTAAAATATCAAATTTTCTATCTCATGCACTCCATAAAGCGGGGGGAAACCCTTGAAGTACAAGATTTATTTATTTATTTATTTATTTTGGTGAAACGAAGTAAAAGATTTTAAAGACTGTGATCAAGCGCTGGGAAGATCCTACAAAGATACGATGCAATGGCACCAAAGATTTTTTTTTTTTTTCTGGCAACTTCACCAGAGATCAAGAGCAAACACAAACGTGCTTCTAAAGAATATCTCAGCAAATGTTCACACCATAGGAGTAGATGAGAAGAAAAGTAAACACAAAAGTTTGTGGGATTCTTGTTTGACGAAGATATGACCCCTCAAGTGGGGTCCAATGTGGACATGATATCGGATCTTATTGGCTACGGCTGACTTTGTAGGACCCCACTTGGCGGCTTTTTGTCGGATATGCCATGCATGGATCAAGGGTTTGAGGCTTTTCTTAAATTCTTTCGTGTACATGGAGAGTCAGGAGCGCGTAGAAACCATGCCCTCGTAGGATTTATAGGGGTTTGGCGGCCAAGAGAAAGAGAGAAAGTAAAGAAAAAGTAAAGAAAAAGAAACTAAAAAGAAGAGAATATGTTCTCATATGTAAGTTAGTGGTGTTGTGATTTATCTTTGATTGATCGATTGATTGATGAAAACAATGAATCTATCCGTCCATTTTCACAAACCATAGAAGAAAGAAGGGAAGGAAAAGAGAGAAACCACCATGATCTACACCTTTTAGAAGGCAACAAGAGAAAGGGTTTTCGGTATAAGCTTTGCATTCGCATGCCCACCAAGCTATGCAAAAAGATGTTCTAGATTTTAGCTTTGTGGGTGATGTAGGCAGTCGTGTCGTAATCAAAGCTTACTGTGTCCCTCTTTAATTAGATTTCTGTTTACTTCTTTGATGGAAACATTTCCAAGGGATCCAATGCTGCTCCCTCTTATACTCTGCGTTTTGGCTATTCTCTTTACAAATTAATTCATCAATTAAAAGCGGCAAAAGAAAATGGAGTGCAAGTGGCTATAATAAACCTCAAGAGTTTGAGAAATGGTGGAGTTTGAGAAATGGTGGACAAGGGCTAGCTTTTTTTCTTGAATTCAAATTTTAATCTTAATATCTGAATTTATTTTTAAAAACGCACAAAATTGATACGAAAATAAGCCCCATTCGGAGAATAAATATAGATTTGGCGTGTGGTTCAAAGATATCCCTAAATAATCTAATATATAAAAAAAAATTGCTGCAAAATTGTAGACTTCTTTGCTGGTTAATGGAAGACACCGAGAAAGAGGACAAAGGAGGGATACTAGTGGAAGTGGGATTACAACTGAAAAGAACATACCAGCTAGCAACAGTTGTAATCCTATGATTTATTCCTCGTACACAAAAGGGAGGAAGAAAGGTCGGAGAAATTAATAGTTGATTGTCTTATTGCATTTAAGCTTATGAGCGATTAGGTTATCTCTTAATTAATTTGTTAATTTACATGTCAATTAAAATTAAAAAAATTTCTTCTGATGATCGAATACATCTCTACATCCCTATCTAGTCATTGTTCTTTTTTAATTTGTGGAATTATATATGTTGCCAATTTTTATTTGGTGGGAATTAAACCAGCATTGTAATTCCATCTAATTTAAAAGAGAACCCATTATAAGCTTAGTCAACAACGCGGTAAAACGTTGGGGTAAAATATTGTTCCTCAGATTAAGATTCATTATACTGTGAACTTTCATAGTGTAATTATTTTTAATGCCCACACTTTTTTTATTTTGATTTTCCTCTTATATGACCAAATTGATAATCAAATTAAGTTGATTTGTTAGAAAATGATAAGATTGAAAGACAGGGATTAAAGTAAAAAATAAGGGGTAATGATTGCCTTTATTGAACTTTTGTGAAATGTTCATTATAGTCCTGTCCTCATATTTTCTGAATTATAAATACTGGGTCTCTCTAATTCCTAGATTTAAAAAAAAATCAATTTTAATCCAAAATTTCATTCCTTTATTTACGAGTCCTTAATTGGTTGAAGAGATAAGAGAGAAAGTCACTACATTTCAGCGTTAGAAAGAGAAAATCATCATTGACACTGATTCTAGCAAACAAAATAGTCGATCTTAGTGTTAAAAGGTTCCATTTAGTTAGAGAAGGTTCACTTAGGTGTTTTTTTACCTTCAAATTTCCTAAAAAAATATATTTGAGCTCATCAATTTTTTTTGTTTCAGGTTGATTTCGGGTTTTTGTGTGGTTTCTTGGGTTTTTTGAACCTATATATGGGTTTATCATGGTATCTAGGGTGTTTTCTAGATGTTTTAAGTAAAAACAAAGTGTTAAAAAATAATTTTTTAAGTAAAAACTACATAGAGCCTAATTTTCCAATGACCCTTAGTTTCTGAAAACTAGGCTAGCAGAGGACGAGTCATTTATAATATTTTTTTAAAATGGTGGACGACACATCGTCCGCCCTTTAATATTTTTTTAAAAAATGACAGATGAAGCATCGTCTTCCCCTTATTGTTAACAAAATAAAAGGTCTAGCACATGAGGTAGACCTTTTTATAAGTAAGACTAGTGAGTAGGTCCATGCGCCTAGCCTATTTATTTTTTTAATTTAATATATTTTTAACCCCTTAAAATTACAAACAAAATATATCATTTTATTTTTTTTAAAAGGTCTTTTTTTATTTGACTTGAAAAAAGACTTTTTTTTTATGAAACTTTAAAAAAATCATAAAATAAATTTTTTTTATTTCAATCCCACACATTCTTATGTTTTT
>Ga0325414_1006359_pt1 | contig 12515 bp, 10 predicted proteins | sample PopdelMetagenome_8_FD_206183 | JGI IMG/M metagenome (GOLD analysis project Ga0325414, IMG submission 206183) | Populus deltoides microbial communities from Bellville, Georgia, United States - Leaf-PdKOR-R3 | ecosystem: Host-associated > Plants > Phyllosphere > Phylloplane/Leaf | place: USA... | reverse complement strand
CAATAACAACTAAAATTCATATCATTTATTAATTCATAAAATTATTAGGAACACAAAATTGAAAAATAACAATTAAAATTAAACTAACACATTTAATTGAAATTGAACAACAAAATTGAAAAAAAAACAACTAAAATTCAACAAAATAATGCAAAATTTATTTCAATAACAACTAAAATTCATGTCATTTATTAATTCATAAAATTATTAGGAACACAAAATTGAAAAAAATGACAAAAAAACAAAAACAAAATTGCAAAAAAAAAACACAAAAAAGGATAAAAAGGAATGAAAAATTCTTGCCTTAATGACATTCTTTATTTTAGCTCTAAATTAAAAAGAAAGAAAAAAAGAACAAAAGATGCTGTTAATAAACCCTAAAAAAAGAAAAATAAGAAGAAAAATGAAAAAAAAAACAACATATGTTAGGATGAGAAGAGAAGAGAAGGTAATGCTTGAAGTTTAAAAATTTTAATAACTTTGTTTTTCATTTTGACGAATTGAGTTCAAGGGTTTGAAGAACAATCGGAGGATTTTTAATGAATGTTCATCTGGTGCATTTTGATTTGAATTGTTGCTTTAAAGTTTTAGATACTAGAGAAATTATAAGAATCACAAATAATTCTTGTAAGCCATACTATTTATGGTAAAAAATTAAGATCGATTTTTTTTATTAATTAATATGTAAAACAATTTATGCTAATATTAAATCTCATTTTATTGGTCCATATGTAATTTTTTGCCAACATTCCTTTTGTTTTATGTGTTGTACATGTATGTTTGGCATGGATAAATTGATTTACATGTAGGAGAACCACTTGGTAAAATTTTAATGTAATTAGTTCTTGAAACATTTTGGACACCATTATCCTTTTCAAAATATTATCATGTAATATTCTTGAAAAACTAAGAAAAAACTAAAATGTTGAAAATAAAAATAAAAATTATTGCAGATGAAGTTAAAGAATGAAATTTATTAGTACTTAGTATTGTTAAATCATTTGAAATTGTTAAATATTTCAATTATTTGAAAAGAGAGAAAACAACACGAATTATGTGCGGAGCACGTGACATCATTACTAGTAGCTCCAAATATCCATATATTGTATCCAAAACACAGCCTCCCCAGGTACTTAACTATTCATTAACTGACTTGTGCTGCATTTCACTAGAAACTATTCGCATTGTGCATAGATGCACAAAAACTGTTCGCATTGCCCTAGTACAATGCAAAGGTAAACGAACACAAATTCAATTGCTTTTTTGTGACCAAAATCCTTTGTTTGATAGGATTTTTCTCTCCTTCAAAGATGTTCTGTGGTTAATATCCTACTGCCATGCTAATTTCCATGAAAGGAATACACAAAAAACTTGCACTCTTAGTAAGATTACCACTGTTATGTCATCTTATGCTCACATTGGCTTGCTAACTACAGACCAATCTTGTGCACTTCTGAACTTTAAGGAAAAAAAAAAGAAAGGTAAAGAAATTAGTTGCCGGTGTATTGATCGTTGCTCTGCTATGCGGGTCTGGCTCCTTGGGTCTGTTATCATATCAAAATAATACAAAAACATAAAAAAAATATTAATTTGAAGTAAAGAAAAAAATAAAAAAAAATTAATTTTTTTAAAAGCTTTTTTGAAACGCTAAAACAAACATGCTTTAATAAGAAAATTCAACCTAATCTGAAATGACAAAAAATATTATCACCCAACTTTTGCACAATATAAAAAAAGTCACATTAATTCATTTTCTCGTTGCAGTATGAAAAAAAATTCAATAAGAGAAGAAAAAAAATTTAAAGAGGAAAAAAAATAAAATTGAAAATATCTTAAAAGAAAAAAAAATAAAGGGAAATAAATTAGTTGCTGGAGTATTGGGCGCAGCTCTACCATGCACTATTCATGGTGGTACTGGAGAAAAATACTTTATTTGAAGATGGTGATGATACAAATACATTATGTGCTTTTAACCTGACTCAAGCATCTTTACATTTAAAAAAAAAAAATTGTTATTGACCCGCTGTAGAGTGTGGGCCAATATCCTAGCTATCATATTATTATGTAATGATTATTTTTTAAATGTTTTATTTTAAACTATGTTATTGACCCGCTGTCAAGCTAGACCCATGTGCTATAGTGTTTTTCATAGTGCATACACTTTATATCTATCGTGTGGTCCACAGTACAATGAGTCTATGTCAATGGTACTATTTTTTAAAATATATTGAGATAATATTTTTTGATTTTTTAAATTTATTTTTTATATCATCACATCAAAATAATACAAAAAAATAAAAAAATATTAATTTGAAGTAAAAAAAAATTCAAGTTTTTTTAAAAGCATTTTTAAAATGCAAAAACAAACTTGTTTTAATAAGAAAATTCAACCCAACATGTAATAAAAAAAATTACCATCACCTAACTTTTGTACAATATAAAAAAAGTCACATCAATTTATTTTCTCTTTACAATACGAAAAAAAAAATTCAATTAGAGAAGAAAAAAAATTTAAAGAGGAAAAAATAAAATTGGAAATATCTGAAAAGGAAAAAAAATGAAAGGGAAAGAAATTAGTTATTGGTATATTAGAAGTTGCTCTGCTATGTTGGTCTGGCTCCTTTGGTTAGTCATCATATCAAAATAATATAAAAACATAAAAAAAAATTAATTTGAAATAAAGAAAAAAATAAAAAAATTCAAATTTTTTTAAAAGCATTTTTAAAACATAAAAACTAATATGCTTTAATAAGGAAATTGAACCCAACCTAAAATGACAAAATTATCATCACCTAACTTTTGCACAATATAAAAATTAGTCACGTCAATTTCTTCTCTTTACAATATGAAAAAAAAAATTCAATGAGAGAAGAGAAAAAAATTAAGAGGGAAAAAATGAAATTGGAAATATCTTAAAAGGAAAAAAATTAAAGGGAAAGAAATTAGTTGCCGGTGTATTGGGCGTTGCTCTGCAATGTGCTATTCATGGTGCTACTGTAAAAAATACTTTCTTTGAAGATGGTGATGGTGCAATTACATTCCGTGTTTTTAACCCAACTCAAGTATTTTTACATTTGAAAAAGAAATTGTTATTGACCCGCTACGAAGTTCGGGCCAATATGCTAGCTATCATATTATTACATAATGATTATTTTTAAAAATATATATATTTTTTAAATGTATTGAGATAATATTTTTTTATTTTTGAAAATTGATTTTTTATATCATCACATCAAATTAATACAAAAACATCAAAAAATATTAATTTGAATTACAAAAAAAATAATTTTTTTAAAGCATTTTTGAAATGCAAAAACAAACATATTTTAATAAGAAAATTTAATCCAACATCAAATGAAAAAAAATTATCATCATCCAACTTTTGTACAACGTAAAATAGTTTCATCAATGTATTTCAAAAAATTACCGTATGAAAAAAAATCTAAAGAGAAAAAAAAATAAAATTGAAAATATTTGGCGGCCCAACCAGACCCAAGATTGGTGAGTGTGGCTGAAAGTCGGACCCAATAGCGTTGGGTCTGGCTGCCAAGCCAAACCTAGCACCTTTATAGCCAGACCCAAAAACGTTGGGTTTGGTTGCTAAGCTAGACCCAACAACTTTTGGCACAGAAAACAGAAAAGACAATGCCTTAACAATATTTTTTGACTAAAAAACAGCAAAGACAACACCCCCTTGAGTTGTTCTCCATGATGTTACAGTGTCGTCCACAGTGTAAACACTTTATATCTATAGTGTGGTCTACAGAGCAATAAGTCTATATCCAAGGTAAATACACAGTGTTTTTCCTTTAAAAGTATAATATCTCATGCAGAAAAGGTACAATGGATTGACTATGTCCTAACCGCAACTGCAAAAAATGGTCTCTTTTTCATTAATAAAATGGGTATAATAGTTACTGTTTCAGCCTGCACAGGTGTAATGACACATGCGGCTGTAATAAGTAAACAATGTACTTCAATCAACTACCATGGACTGAAACATTGGACTAAATAAAATGCTCAAATGTCTTTTATCTTCTCTCATTTTATTTCTTGGTGGGCAGATTCAAACTGTTTACATGTTAACAGTGGTGGAAAGGACATAACCATCAATGAAAACAAAACAACCTTGTCATATGAAGGAGATGGACAAGTAGAAGGTGGTGCAGCTAAATATTTTGTAAATGACCAAAGCTTCTGGGGTTTCAGTAGGACTGGGGACTTTATGGATGATTTTGATTACCAAAATACTCGTTATACTGTATCACTGCAATCATCAACCATCCCTGAATTATACCAAACAGCTCGCATATCACCAATTTCTCTAACCTATTTCCATTATTGCTTACAAAATGGGAACTACACAGTAAACCTTCACTTTGCAGAGATACAGTTCACTAATGACCATACATATAACAGCTTTGGCAGGCGTATTTTTGACATTTATGTTCAGGTAAGTAGTCACTCTAATGTGGAACATACATTTTTTTTGAAGTTGGAAGCAAGGACTTAGCTGGACTACTTTGTCACAGGAAAGATTGGTTTGGAAAGATTTCAATATTGAAGATGAGGTTGGCAGTGCTGAAAAGCCTTTAGTGAAACAAGTATTGAATGTCAATGTGACTAATAATATGTTGGAGATCAGATTCTATTTTGCCGGAAAAGGGACAACAAGGATTCCTGATAGGGGAGTTTATGGTCCCATTATATCAGCCATCCCTGTATTTTCTGGTAAGTTGTATGTAAATGTAAAAGTAAATGTAGAGGGTAACAGAGACTCAGGAAGGCGTGGATAGTATGAAACAACTATTTTATTTATAAGTTCTCCAATATTATGATAAGATAATTTGGTACCTCAAGAGAGTATTATTCAGATTCTGGCATCTAAGTCCCATTTTGGTAAATTATTACAGAGATCCTCATGTAATTTTAGGAAGTGTCATGATTTAGTTTAAATATCCAATCTCCCTGTGTGTGTGATTGTGACTAATTTTTCTGTTTAATTGGCAGATTTGAAAGTTTGTTCTAGTGGGAAAAAGAAGGGAACTGTTTATGTGGTTGTTGGAGCTGTTGGAGCATCATGCCTGGTTGCCATTGTACTGGTAATTCTTTGGTGGAAAGGAAACATGCCAGGAACATTGCGCAGGAAAAGAGGTAACGCCATCTATATTATTTACCCATGTTTGTGTTAGTAGTCTAATAAAATTCCATGCTGCATCCATGTTTGCCAGATGTAGGAAAAATTGTATGTGGGTATAACTTGCATAGCTGCCCAAACACTGCAGCCTCAAACAGCATCCTATGGATTTGGTTTTCTTTCTAGTATGAGATTATGAACTAGATGGAAACAACTTGAGATTGTTTGCTAAAATTATGCATCAAGTTTCATGGGCTTATCTTTTATTCAGATACAAGTGGCTGCGATATTTCACCTCAAGATGATTACACACAATTATTAATTGTATAAGTTTGATTGGCATCGTATCTAGTAAGGGTGCTTTCCTGAGGAGGAGGAAAGTTCAGGGTAGACATGCTTATGTTGGAGAATGAAAAATGCCTCTTTTCAATGCAGTTTCATGGTCTACTTTTCTCCAGAACTGATTTTGAATCGTAAATATATCAAAAGACTGATAATTCGTTGGCACTTTATGTCCTGTCTCTGACTTGAACAGATGTCAAAGGACTTGATTTTCCAAAGGGAACATTTTCTCAGAAGCAAATTAGAGCTGCCACTAATGACTTTGATGCCTTCTAATAAGATTGCAGAAGGTGGTTTTGGTCCTGTATACAAGGTACTTTGCAAACGATCTCAACTATCCTGTTTGGAGTATCCTCTGCCCCCTCCTCTCTCTCTTTTATGTCACAACCATGTGAAATTCTTAACAGAGATCAGCGTGCAGGGTCAATTACCTGATGGCATTGTTATAGCAGTGAAGCAACTTTCATCAAAATCACGGCAAGGAAATCGTGAATTCTTAAATGAGATGGGCATGATTTCATGTTTGCAGCATCCGAATCTTGTCAAGCTGCATGGATGTTGCATTGAAAGTGACCAGTTATTATTGGTTTATGAGTACATGGAAAATAATAGTCTTGCACGTGCTCTGTTTCGTGAGTGTTCATCAATTTTAAATGAGAATATTCACCTAAAATATTATAATGCATAGTATAATTGAAATGATCACATGAATAACACTGTGTTTTCTTATTGGATGATTTGTAGGTCATGAAAACAATCAGCTTAATCTGGATTGGCCTACAAGGCTTAAGATCTGTATTGGGATAGCTAGAGGTCTAGCTTTTCTCCATGAAGAATCAAGACTTAAGATCGTTCACAGAGACATCAAAGCTACAAATGTGCTACTTGATGGGAATCTGAATCCTAAAATATCTGATTTTGGATTGGCTAGGCTTGATGAAGAAGAGAAGAGCCACATCAGCACCCGAGTTGCTGGAACTATGTTAGTCACCACATGCTTTAATAAAAGCTGCGATTTTTGGTATTACTTTTCAATGTTAAATTACAAGTGTTCTTTATCTTGACATGCAGAGGATATATGGCACCAGAATATGCACTATGGGGTTACTTGACTGACAAAGCAGATGTTTACAGTTTTGGGGTTGTTGCTTTGGAAATTATTAGTGGGAAGAACAACAATAACTACATGCCAAGCAACAGCAGTTGTGTTTGTCTCTTAGATTGGGTAATCTTCTTCCTGTGCTTAATACGTTGCACTCATATTGTTGCTTGCAAGTCTTAGTGCTGAAGTTTTAAATTACTTCATCGCAGGCCTGCCATTTGCAACAAAGTGGGAATTTTATAGAGCTTGTTGATCTGAAGTTAACATAGAAGAAGCAGAAACTATGGTTAAAGTAGCTCTCTTGTGCACAAATGCGTCCCCTACACTTAGACCTACAATGTCTGAGGTAGTGAGCATGCTTGAAGGACGAATGGCTGTTCCTGACACGCGTCCAGAACTGAGTTCATATACTGAAGATTTGAGGTTCGAAGCCATGAGAGACCTCCGTCAGCACGAGCAAAGTCATAGATTCAGTGGGAGCCAAACACAAAAGTCAACCTCTATTCAAACTTTTAGCTCTTCATCTATATCTGAGAACAGCAGTTATGAGATAAGCGTAGAACCAAAGCTCTAATCATGTACCCCAGATCATTTGGGGTTCTCAAAGAGTCCTTGACACGAGGAAACGATGCACTGGCTCTCACTGTTGTGATGTTGGGTTTCTGCTATTTATTTGAAATTTAACTCAGCGTGACAACATCATTCGGCTTAAGAATTTAGCGAGGAATTCATCGTTACATGTTAAATATTATGTTACAGTTTTTTTTTCCAAGTTCTGAGAGGGAGAGGCTTAATTATTATTTTTTTATATAAACCTGCAAATTTCAAGTTTATCATACGGATCTGTATGTACACTGGAAATTTCGAATCTCACTTTGAAAGGACTAGAGGAAGAAAAAACCCGACAAAAATAAGGGTTTCTATACATGCTTTCGCCAGGCAACTTTATTACCGAAGAACAGCTTAAGATATAAATATTGTTTTACAACATAGTGAACAGACGTGGCCTCTACAGCAGTGGCGCTGCATTCAAGCCTCACCTTTTGGCTTATCGTCTCAGGACCTGCCAATTGCGAGGTTGCCTCATTCTTTTCTGTTTGTGTTTTTTAGAACCACCTCCCCTCTATAATTCTCTTCATTTTTAACTACTCGGTCAAAACCAAATGAATTTAGCTTGGTAAATTTTGTTCGAACCATATACAAGATCACAAATGCAGTAAATCAGGAAGACGGAGAAATGACAAGCATTAAAAATCATGTACGAGATGATCAACATTTCACCTCACACATTTGATTAAGTCTATGATATAGATAGGATTCAAGTAGAAAGAGTGAGTAATGTCTACTCCAATCAACCTTCTATCCAAGGACGGAGGCATGTTAAAGGCTTGGGTGGGCTATAGTCTAGGTTAAGATTTTATCAATATTTTTTGACTAGTTTTATGTAAAATAATTTTCATAATTCTCGATTGAGTTATCAAAAAATTCTAAAAATTTGTTTAGAGTTTTTTAATATGATGCTTTAGCTTGGGTTAAAATTTCAGAATTTTTGGAGAAATTCAGAAATTTAATGAAAAATCACAATTTGACTAGTTTTCCGTTACTGGCATAATTTTTAATCCAACCATCAGATTGAGCTGACATTTTACGAGGGATTTTAAAATATATTAAATAAAATTTGGTTAAAATTTTAGGATGAACAGAGTTTGGTAGTGCTAACAAAAAAAAAAGGACCGTCAAATAAAAGCAAAACGACTTATTAAGGGTAAAATGGTTATTTGTTATTAAAAAATAAAACAAATAAGCTATTCCTTCCTTTTATATGTTGCCGACTGGGCAGAAGCAGAATAGAAAAAGAAAGAAAGAAAAGGTGAGAGACAAAGAGAGAAAAGTATGGAAAAAACATAAAAACAAAATCCAAGAAAAAAGAAAAGAAAAGTGAGAGAATAACCTTGTAAACTTACAAAGTCCAACTTATAAAACACAAATCTAAGGAAGAATCAAGTGAAGGAAGTAGGAATTGAGAAAGGGAAAAAATCTAATTACTTTGTTTTTCAGTTGATATGAAATTGTTATTTTATCCTGGTTGATGGGTTGTTACAATATCGATTCAGATTCGATTATAAATGAATTATATTCCACAAAACATCAAATGATGTAACTTCAATAGTGGGTTTATTTTTACTTTTACTTCAATTTTATGTACTTTCAAATTTATTTTTTAATATTTTAGGTAGTGTATTTGAATTAAAATTCTACTGTTAACTTCAAAAATTCATGTGCATGAGTTAATAATTGATCTTATAAAATATTTATATATTTATTTAATAGCTCTCAGGGTAGGAAAAATTCCTAGCTCCGCCCTTCCTTTTATCTATTTATCCCCCTTATAAATTACAAGGAGAACAAATAGACTACAAGAGGCAAAGGTAAAGAGCACATGATACTCATAACCATAGCAGAATGGTAAAACATCAAAAATAAAAAATAAAATTCCTAGAGTCTCTCTGGTTTGTATCTTGCACATAAATTATTCATTGATTATTTTTGTCAGTCCTAGTAGAGCGAGTAGATGAAAAAAAGTGAGATTTTGTTTTGGGTTCATGCATCATAGATAGAGGGAAGGCTGATGATGACAAGAGAAATTAGTACTTTTGTAATAGGTTGAACTTGATGTATCTATCTATATCTATTTATCTATAGAGAGAGTTTTTTGTTACCAGCGAGCAAGTCATGAATATTGATTTATACAATGATAAAATATTTTTCTAGAGATTTCGGAGCCCAAATGCCTCTATTTGTTTAGTTATAAAAGTGGTATTTGGTAAATTTTTTTATAGATATATATTACTGCTGGGTTTATCTTAAATTAGAAGCACAAATAAGAATATAGAAATATTCATGTATTTAATTCATATAAAAACCTAAAATTATCATATTTTAGAATATAATTTATTTTTGAGTGCTTCCATTATCAACATTTACATGGCTAGATGGATGAAAGAAAAAATGAGTTTTGGTTAATTTAGGATTTTGGGTGAGAGAGTAATATTATGTGATACCTTGCAATCTTCTACTTCTTATAGTGAATTTATCTGATCGTTTTGCCCGTGGAGTAGGCCTAAGTTGGCGAACCATATAAATTCTGTATGTGCTCTTGTGTGATTCATAGTACTAGTCCTTTTATGTTTCTCTACTTCCGCTTTGATTTAATATTTTAGAGCTCTTTCCACTATAAAATAGTATCAGAGCTTGTCTAGTTTTCAATTGGATTTTGTAATGATGATAAAAGTAACTTTGACAACGAAGTTTGATGTACATAAATTTAATGGTATGGACAACTTCAATTTGTGGTGTATTAAGATGTGCACCTTGTTAGTTCAACAATTACGACATTAAGAGGTGTAGATAGTTTTTCTAAGGGGATGGATGATAAGAAGAAAGAAGATCTTATGGAATTGGGACATAATGTTATTCAACGCTGTTTGTTTGATGATATTATGAGAGAGGTTGTTGAGGAGAATTCAGTTGTTGAATTATGGATAAAGTTGGAAACTCATACTTGACCAAATCCCTGACGAGTCGATATATACTTTTTGGATGAAAGAATGTATCCTCATTAAAAACCATCTTGATGAATTCAATAGAGTAATTTTAGATTTGTGAAATGTTGATGTTAAGGTTCAAGATGAGGATTAGACATTGATTTTATTATATTTGCTACCTCCATCTTCTTATCATTTTGTAATACTTTGTTGTATGCAAGGGATAATCTTAATTCAAAAGATGTCAAAACTTCTTTAAACTCTAAGGAGTTGAAAAAGTAAGTGTCAAAGAGTCATAATGATGATCATGCAAAAGCTTGATTATAAGGGGTAGAACAAATAATAAGAGTTCAGGTAGTGGAGATAGGTCTAGATCAAAATCAAAGTCTAGAAAAATTAAATGTTTAGAATGTTATGGCGTACGACAATTTAGGAAGAACTATACAAAGCAAAAAGTTAAGAGAAAAAAATGTGGAAACCTTTGATGCTGCAAATGTTGTTAGTGAAGGGAAAATTTCTGATGATGTTGAAAGTATTCTAACCGTGTCTTTTGATTGCTCAAGTGATGAGTGAATTCTTAATTTGAGTTGCATATATTATATTTGTTTTAATAAAAGTTGGTTTGATATTTATAAAGTTGTCAATGATATAATTTTATCATAAGACAACAAAGGACTTTCTATTGTTGGTGTGTATATAATTTGAATTAGGATGTATGATGACATTATTAGAACATGGAGATTTGACATGTTTCAGGGATAAAGAAATTAATTTCTTTGAGTCTTCTTGATTTTCCAGGTTATGGTTATGCTGTTAAAGATGTAGTTCTGATAGTTCATTAGGTTGCTCTTGTTGTGATAAAAAAATTTAGTTAATGACCTGTACCATCTTTAAAGTTCAATAATTATTGATTCAACTAGTATATCATTTGTGATTGATTTGGATAGTGCTTATACTCAATTATTGTATATGCAAGTGGAACATATAAGTGATAAAAGGATGATAAAGTTAAGTAAATAAGATTTATTATATGGTTAAAAAATAGGTAAATTGAATTCCTATGAGCATCATGTTTATGTAAATAATGTAAGGTGAAATTTAGTATAATTATTCATCATACCAAAGATAATGTAGATTATGTTCATTATGACATTTGGGGTCCTTCTCCTGTTATCCCAAAAAGTGAAGCACAATATCTATTGGTATTTATTGAAAAATACTCTAGAAAGGCTTGGTTGTAGTTCTTAAAGATAAAGATTGATGTGTTTGTCACCTTCAAGCAATGAAAAGCCTTGATTGAGAAATATATTGATATGAATATCAAATGTTTAAGAACTGATAATGGTTTGGAATTCTATGAATGTAAGTGAGATGCGTTATGCAAGAATAAGGAAATAGTTAGACATCGCATTGTCAGGAATACACCATAACAAATTAGGGTTGCAAAACATATGAACATGACACTTTTATTAAAAACATGTTGTATGATTTCACAAGCTCGATTGTCAAAAGACTTTTGGACTGAAGCAATTAATATAGCTTGTTATTTGGTGAATAGATCTCTATAGAAAGTTTAGAGCTGAGAATTCTATATGAGGTATAGTCTAGGCTTTTTTAGTAATTACTCTAAATTGAGAGTATGTTGTTGTCTTGCTTATGCTTATGTTAAGAAAGATAAACTTGGATAAAAAAAGGAGAAAATACATAATTCTAGGCTATGTATATGGGGTGAAGGGATATGAATTATGATGTATAAATTTCAAGTTACTTAAGTTTATTACTAGTAGATATGTGACCTTTAATGAATTTGCTATATCTTACAAGGAAAATGAGTTGAATGATGTTGATGTTGAGATGGACTAGGCTATCAGCAAACATGTAGAGCTTAAGATTAAAGTTTCAGAGATAGTGTAAAAATATGTTTCAGATGAGCCTGTAGAGAAAGTAGTGTAGGATATTGTTGATAAAACTACACTTAAAGGATAACCTTATAATATTACTATAGGAAGACAAAGAAGACAAATAAAAGCACCATTTATGTATGGTTATGTTGATTTAGTTAATTTTATCTTGAATTTAATAAATAATCTTGATGATGAGCCTTGTTCTTATAAAGCAATACTTTGTTTTCTAAAAAAAACCTTCTGAGTGGATGTTTGCTATGAATAAAAAGATTGAGTTTCTTTATAAGAATTGAATATAGGATATTGTTAAACCACTAAATGGCCAAAAGATTGTTGGGTGAAAATGAGTTTCAAGAGAAAAGATCAAGTCGCAGGGTTGATGATGCAAGGTTTAAAGCATACCTAGTTGCTAAAGGCTTTACATAAAGGGAAGCTATTGACTTCAATGAAGTGTTCTTTCTAGTACTAAAGAATAGTTTATGTGT
>Ga0325414_1006358_pt1 | contig 12515 bp, 17 predicted proteins | sample PopdelMetagenome_8_FD_206183 | JGI IMG/M metagenome (GOLD analysis project Ga0325414, IMG submission 206183) | Populus deltoides microbial communities from Bellville, Georgia, United States - Leaf-PdKOR-R3 | ecosystem: Host-associated > Plants > Phyllosphere > Phylloplane/Leaf | place: USA... | reverse complement strand
AATTAATATCCCTTCTCAATGTTTTTCTTAGGTTTTTTAGCCTTTGTTGAATAGTATACTAAGATATATACGAGAGAGAGGAACATTATATGAAACTGAATGAGAAGTGCATCCGTCAAATCGTTGTACTATCCACTATCGTTTTTGTCCAAAAAGCTGAACAAAAAGCCACTGACAATTCGTCGTGCTAAAGGGTTAGGAATAGAACGACATAGCCTTCCATCAATATATGCAAGAATGCCCGAAAACACAAAGCTACGAATGCCCCGTTTCCACATAAACTTCCCCTTCTTCTCCTGTTCACGGGAGTCTGCAGGTACAATTGCTTTGCCATCATCGCTTTCTGGTTCTTTTTTCAAATTAATCCTGGCCACGAATTTTCCAGTTTGCTTTCTCAGCATGCGGATTGCAAAGCTCACAACAAGATGTTCACACAATGTCCACACTGTTGGTCCAATTTTCCATTCCTGTGATAGATTCTCAATATTAAACTTTTTCTGAAGATGAAATAGTGCGTGCTGTATTCTTCAAGGCGTGATAAGCAAATAGGACTGCATGGTCCATATGCATAGCTCGACTATGGGTGCACTGACATTGACACTCATGGTCATGGACTTGAAAGGCTAAGCAACCATGCATATGATATTAAAATTAACAAATCATTGCATAACATTGAAAGGAAGAAAGAAAGACAGATGCAACCATTTAAATCAGCTTGTAATAAGTTTTGCATATGATTTCTATGGTGAAGTTGGTGCCAAAACAGACATTTATTACACATCAAAGGATTCAGCTTATAGCAAACATTAAGGTAATGGTTAAGAGAATTCGTTAATTAATAATACGAGATTATAGCCAGTAGATAATCCATGGTATTTTAATATGAGAAGATTTCACTCGAAGGTGTGACATCCAAATATATATTGACCCGCAAAATGCTAATAAAAAGGAAAAGAACGGATACAAAATTCAGGGATACTTACACTCTCTCCTTGAAGATGACGCAAGGGGCGATAAGATGTTGAAGGATCACCTTTCAGCAATCCTTTGCTTATCAGGAATCCCTTCACACGATCCATGATCTCATCTATGAGGGCACTATTCGGGGGTAGGTTTTTAAGGAAAACCTGAATGCATAAATAATACAACCAAAACTTAATGAGCAAAACATAAACAAAAAAAACCCCATCAGAATAGGATAGCATTAAGGCTCCTAACATCATCAAGTAAAAGTTACAAGTTGCAGATCCATAGCATGTACAATAAATTTCAACAATCTGGTCAACAGATAGGCGAGTCTGGAGACTCTTGATTCTCAAGGTTGAACATAGCATTTCACATTTTAGTCTATATTATTAGCTCGCAAAAAATTTGATGCATAAGTCATTTTTTTTTAAAAAAAATTTCCCTCCAATTATCTTAAGAATCAATGAACCTAATATCTCCCTTCAGTAATTACCTGATCATCAATCACTCTGACTCTAAGATACTCTTGTCTGTACGTTGTATCCAACATTGCTTGCAAGTATCCTTCGACATACAACTGCAAAATTTCCAAAAGAATAATGATTGACCAATGACAAATATAAAATTATCAAAATGTTAGCCTCTGTATTCTGCTTGCAGACATAAAATGCAAGTAAAAGACAGAATCTTGACGCCCAACTTCTTAATCGTGCATATTTACAACTGATTCTTCATCAACTCAGTACAAGATGGAGACCTTACCACATATCTGACCAACTGTGCACACTGATTAGATTTGAATAGGAGCGGACTGCTTTACCAAATCAATTTATCTACAGAACAAAGTTTGTATAACCATTTCTGCATTACACATCAAAGCTAATTACCTCATCAATGCCTGGATTTCGATCAAGCTTCACCTTTCTATCTGGGCCGCCGCCTTTTAAAGCAGTCCCCAGTAGTGATGGTTCCATAGCCAATTTCAGAATCCCTTGGTGGAAACCACTCGCCTTGACAATACCAAGGAAAGAGAACATGCCAACATTCATAATTCCAAGTGGTTATTTACACTTTCCAATCTTTTTAATGGTTAATTGTAGAATTAACATGGAGAAGTAGCAGAATGTAGGAAAAGTATTAGCAGAGAGAAGACATTTGATACCATTCCATCAAAACCATTTGTTTCTGCTCCCTTAAGAACAGAGTCTGATATTTCAGTGGCAGCAGCAAACACCATATTGGATCCCACTGTTCTCAACTGCAGAACCATCATGCAATTAACAGCTTTTTTCATATGGAAACTTAATCTGCAACTGAAAAAAGCAACGAACATACAGTTTTTTCCAGGTCACCAAAGTAGCGTTTTGTCCCCGAGAACCCTCTAGCATTGATACATTTACTGAGGAATTTGAAGGCACCTGTCCTCCAGAAGCAGAGGACCAATTGAGTATAAGAATTTAGAACCAATGAAAACCACCATAATTTGAACTCATGAATGGACTCACACTGATGCAAATGGAAAAAGAGAACAAAATAGATCTACCAAATAATTTATCAAGATCAGACAACTTGACAAATAAAGACAATAATGATGATAATATCATTGATACCAATATAATTTGTTAATTCTTGAAAAAAACTATTTATTTTGAGCTACTTTTGCATTATGCAAATAAAAATGCACAAGCAGGAAACCAGGAAAAGGGCAGATCGTTCACTGGGTTGGGCCAGTTTATACACTGTAGTTTGTAGAGGCTAGCAGTAAACTCACAACATGGTAAGAAAACATTGATCACAGGAAGACAAAGTCTAATAGGGGAACAAGTGTATTTCACAAATATTGTCAAATGGCATATGGTTTGTGCAGGGCTTTTCACATGCAACTGCCCTTCTAACAGGAACAGAAATGATTGGATATTGCAAACGTGGATGTTGGGAGCAAACTGTAATTTACCTAGAAAGTACATCACAACCTCTGAAAGATGAAAAAGTAATGCCAATCAATTACCTAAATTGAAACCTGGAATCTTAGCAAACTGTAATTTACCTAGAAAGTACATCACAACCTCTGAAAGATGAAAAAGTAATGCCAATCAATTACCTAAATTGAAACCTGGAATCTTAATCAACCCACGTGAAGGATCAAAATAGACGTCGAGAGAAGATGAAGCCAAATCATCAAATATGGATGCAAAAGCTGGCGGAAGCAAAGGGCTTCCTTTTGCAATATAGATAGCCCTCATTGCATACCTGGATTATTGTGAAAACTTTAACACATACTGTATAAAAACAAAAGAATACGAGTAGGCTTACCATGAATAATGCTGTGCACATCTGATAAACAATTCATGCATGGTTATTAAAGCATGAGTAACCAGTACCCCATTGAGTTCAACAACCATATTTTTTATGGGAGGAACCTGCAGATGAGGAAAAAGGGAAAACAAACACGTCACACTATAGCAGCACCTATGCTTTACATGCCGAAATGTATGGGGATAAATGAAAATGTTTTCTTACATACAGAGAAAGAGTCACACCTTTACTACACTATGCAGTAAGGACCTTAGGGTCTCCTGTGCTGAATTATAACTTGAATACTTGTCCCCAGGAAGAAAATTAGTAATAATCTACGAGATTTACCAAAACACCAGTCAGATTAACCAAGGAACACAGTTAGGTACCTGCGGCAAAAGTATTTTATAATTGGAGAGTTAAAAGCACAAAACCTTCACTGGATGGATCTCAAAATGATCAAAGTAATGTTGTCGACTTGGAGTACTGCTGTCACTGAGAGACGTACGCCAAAATGAGGCAATTCTCATTAAAGTTTCCTCATCAAGATTCAAATCAATTGGCTATGGACAACAAATTCATGAAGTTAGGCTACTCAACTTCATTAGAAACATGTAGAAACAAAAGAATTGTAACCAACAAGCTCTGGCCAACATATGAAAAAAACACCATGTGTAGTGCCTTATTATACCTGCAGAATCATGGATGAGTATTCAACTTGCCTAACATTGGAGCTGGTTGAAAGTAGGACTAGGACAAATTCGAGTACAGAAGCATTTGAGTCACTGTAGTCTGATTGATGTCTGCGAAGCATTGCTGCAAAAGGAGAACCTAACCACTTCTGATCCACATTTAATGACTGCATTGTTTGAAAGTACAGGCACAACATTATTGAAATTCTATGATCCTGACTTTTAACTGATTATAAAACCTTCCAGAATCAGAAATTAGTAGGCAGAGATTTTGAGATCTGTGGGCAACCTATGTTAAAACTATTACCTGCACACTGATCTGGTTAAATTTCTTCAGATCAGTGAACACTGAGTCCACACTGATATTTCCAAGCCTTGCAACTATAAGTGGCGTATAAGTGAGATCCACAACCTCATCATCCTTAAAATAATAACACGTTGTAAGAAGTCACTAGATCAAGAAGAAACCATGTCATTTGTTGTTAAGATATTGCCAAAAAACTTTTAAATAGTTTCTTTATGAGAAAGTCAATGAGGTCTAATAATAAAAGAAAAAAGAAATAATTAGGATTCATGAGATCAATGAAAGAACCCATACTCTCTCCCTCATTGTGTAACAGAGTCATCAAACAAGTGAAGCAAAATTTTTAGACTCGTTTCGGACTTGTCAGAAGAGGGAAATATCACATATAAGGAAAGGCATCCTTTTGATGGAAGGTTAAGGTAGCTGACCTTTTTTTCATGCTCAAGAAAGTGGATTGCAAAATGAAACACTCTCACTTGGATCTTGGCACGTAACTGAGACAATCTATCTCTCTTGTGACTATCCAAAAACTCGCAAATTCTTAAAACTCGTGTGGTACCCTCAGCATATACTTCATACCCCACCTTCATAATATCCATGCTGTTTAAATTATCAAAGTAGCTTTTCTGGTCTCTGGACTCTTTGTGCAAAAAAGAATGAGATGCCAATCCTCGAAGTTTTGTCGATTTGAAAAAAGGTTTCCACACCCGTACCTTATCCAAGTTTATCTCACGTTGAAGATCTGCATGAAAATAAAATTCATGTACCTTAAGGATACTAGCAACAATGACAGCAACAACCCAGTACTAGGTGCTGGCTAAATTGTTTTTTTCTCTGACCATTATAGGTAATGGCTAGGCCACTATATATGGACAACTATAAATATGTGGCCCTTACCACACATGATGCAGCCATGAACAACAGTTCCTAAGATATAGCAGGGCAGTAATTACCATTGATCAGAACAACCAGTTTACGCGGAAGAGTCAAATCATCCCAGACATAATAAGCACTACAGTCAGATCCAAGAATCTCTCTCTCTGATGAATCCTGAAAACGTTTCCAACCATAATCAATAGAGAGTTGGTACAAAATGTTTCTAGTTGATAGGAATGGAATTGGAATCAAGAATAAGCAAAATCAGGTAACACTACCACCTTTTGACAGAAAGTGAGAGATAAATCATGCAAGTGATTCTCAATCCGATATGGTAGAGTAACATTTGGTGGTTTGTGGAAGTGTACACCAACAGTAGAACCTTCTTCAACCACATGAATAGCAGCAAAATCGAATGCACTGTTGTCTAATGCTTGATCTTGATTTGATTGTTTCCTGAATTTTATGAAAAACCGTCCTAATGAAACAATGCATACTGGCCCTGACCAGCTAGATTCAGGGTCATTCAGCCGAAACTGGATATATACTAAAGAAGTATCGATATCATTTCTATGCTTCCTGATGAAATTCTCGAATAAACTGAATTCTTTCCTCTCGCTAATTCCATTCCAAAGCTTTAGTGCTGTTCTCTGTTTACTGTTAATGTGGACAAGGCTTGTCACTTCATCCTTCTTGAAAATTGTTTGGGGGGGGGGGGGAGAAAAACCAGTAAGATCACAAGTTGTACAAAATCACCTAACAACAACCATCTAGAATTGAACAGAGAGCAGACCTCCAAATAATACTGACGGACAGTGATATGTTCCTCTGACTCGTTAAATACAACATGTCTTGGGACCATAGTCACTATCTGTGATGGGACCATCACACTACTCGAAGAGGGTCCCACAGAAATCCCAAACTTCACAATGCTTTTCTCTCCAGACCCTTCTTCTTTGTCCAAGCTTATCTCAGTGAGGCCAGACAGAGCATCCAAGTCTAACAGTGCCTCAGATGCAGAGTCCTCTAACAATTTAAGCCGCGTCTTGTGTGATCTGATAGCACCAGCTGAGTTTATTATAAGCCCATAAGAGAAAAATGTAGCAATTTTATTGTATCAATAGACAGAGTAAGAACTTTATACTGCTATATGGCAGTAGCAAGGGAGTAATCTTACTTTAAAAACCATGATCTTATTGAGTTAGGAGGAGAAAATAATCCCAAATCAGGAGGAATGGTGGAACCGAATCTCCTGACCTCATCCCTGCAAATAGCACCGCCATCAAAATGTAAATTATCAAACATGATTCTTAAAGAGTACATTTCGTATCCTCAGATTTAATAAGTACCTAGACAGAGGCTTCTGATGTGGTGCAAACATAAAGAGTGAAAACTCAGTGTCGTTCTTCAAGGAATATTGTGTAAAGACAGAAACCTGCAAACAATATAGGGTTTAGTCTTCCACCAAAATGAACTGTAGTTCTTCCAATTGGATGTGCATAAGAACTTGTAGAGCATAAGAAATTGCCAAAAAAAAAAATCATTGTATGAGAGATTGCGAGTGGCTAGACATTTTATTTGCAACACATGCTCTTGCAACTAGAATATATGCCAAATAAATTGTACATTTTGTGATAAATAAATGCATAACAACCTCTAATATGCCCCTGTACCCACGTGACAATCTTAGTGATGCAAAATACTTTCCACCACCAAACTCCAGATCAATGTCCAGAAAGTGCACTTTATTTTTGTTCTTAAGTAACTTCTTGACCCAATCACCACTGTTCACTGGTTTGCAGCTCATACTAAAAGCAGTTAAGGTAACAGTAAAATATAATATAGCAGGATTAGCATAAAAGTCAACTGTTGATCCACGTGGTATGGCTGCCTGCTTCCCAAAACTGTCACTACCAACAGTAGTACATAGACCTGCACATTAAAGTTATTAGTAGGAATCAGAAACAGCAAAAAAAAGAAGTTATAAATACATCATATTTTGTGATTTTACCCTTCTCAGTCAAAAGCACATGTATCTCAGAGTGCAGTAAATTGGACACCCTTACAGTAGGAAGTATAAAAATTTCCTTCTGCTCCTGTAAAGCAACAGCTGAAGTCATATCAGAACTACCACTAGACTTATCAGGCTGTATGATAGGCACATCTCTTCCAATGCTTTGAATAAGAAAATGCAGGTTAGTAGCATGCGCGTCTCCAGATTTTAGGGTACAAGCAGCAGTGCTAAAGGAACATTTAATTGTATCAACGGACAATGCCTTGCGGACTTTGTAGCTTAGTTTATCGAAAATTCCAGAAAGGAAAACAGCCTTTCCCCCTTTAAGCTCGTCTGACCATTCTGCTGAAAGAGGACTCTTAGAATTTATCAAATCATCTGTGATTTCAGGTCTAAAAGAAAATAAGAAGTTTCCTGCAAATCAATTACCAGATACAAGTTTGTTATGAGAAAGACTTGATAATGTTCAACAAGAAAGAAACAAGCAAGCAGACAAGATAGCTTATTCTTAGACAATAAGACATCTGCCATAAACTTAGAACCATGGAGAATCCTCGCCATTAATTTTTGCCAGTAGCGTGATTCATGAACTAGGCCCCATGCCTCCTAACCACCATTCTAGGAATGAAGAAACTTTAATTACTATTAATTTGCTATAAAAAAGAAAACAAACAAACAAACAAAGAGACAATATCAAAGAAAGTTATGATTGAGTTTTGAATTTTTATCTGAAATCTCTGACTCCAATATGATACAGAACCCTGTCACAATTTTCCTTAAGATATTGCACGGCAAACTCCAACTATTCGTTTTCATAATTAATATTTTCAGAAGTTCAGCATAGCCAAACTCCAACCATTGCCTTGTTATCAGTCACCAGTGCCAATTGGACCAGGTGCGAATGGAAGGGGCAACAGATTTGGGAAGGTTAAGGGGTAAAAAACCAAGCAAAAACAAACTCAAGCATCAAACTTTCTTCCATGCAAACTCTCCCATAAATACATATTTACAGATAATAGCTTCTTGTAAGAAACTCAGTATCACTTGCATACGATATACAATAATGAGGATAGGATAGTATTGACAAGAAAACAAAGAAAAGAGAGGATTAGAAGGATGCATGCATGGTAAGAAATAAAAATACTGCTTCAAATATGGCAAAATATTTTTCAGATTTGATTTCAAGTACTGAATTGAGAAAGCACACCAACAGTGAAAGACATTAATGTCTTCTTTAATCCACCAGATGAACCTATAGCCTCAAACACTTTCATGGAATCATCAACAGAAGACCCCTTCTTCAGTAAAATTGGAGCGAACACATCTTCATCTTGTTGAGAACGTCGAAAACATAGTTCCATGGAGAATTCAGTTTCATTATGAATTCTTATTAAAGGAGAAACCGAAATTGACAAACCATCCTATAATCAATCAAAGAAGAAGAAAAGATAAGAATTTCGCTGGAATAAGATCATTTAGTGCGATATTAGGGGAATTACCTCGGATTTCCTTGAAGTCTCAACCACTACAAATGGCCCAGGGTAAGTTCTTGAATCTGTTTAAGGATGAAAGTGTCAAGTGTAACTAACAAAAAAGTCCTATGATATCAATGCCTGAAATCTCTTTTGTTTCAATGCAAATCAAAAGGTGACTCAAATGCACAGAAAAAAAAACATCTGCTCAGAATTTATGCAAAACCACAAGAGTTAGTAACAGCATCGTAGCAACATTGCAACCTTGCAATTTATAAGGGCATGGAAATAGCTTTTGATTATAGAAGCCACAAGAGTTCATCCCATAGTTACAGATTTAGTTATACTTCCACAAGGAATTAAGATCTAAGGATTAGAAATAAAAGAAAAGCTATATATCCATAAAGATGTTCCGAATGTCAAAATATAAAATAAAAGAAAATTTAAAACCATAATGGACATGACTATACCTTAATATGTTCGTAGAAATTTATAGATGGGAATGAAGAAAGACAGCAATGTGAATTAAACTTTGAATGATTATTCTAGATTTTTAGTATTATTTAAGAATATTAGTATTTATTCTATTATTATTTAGCAGTTAAATCAAATATTAATTCCCATTGCTGCATTTCTTCATCCCCCGAAAAAGAAAATTAAAATCAGTTTCACGCAAAAACAACTAACAGTCACAAAGTTAAATTTAGCAATCATGTCTAATTGAGTCAGTAAAGCAAGCAGGACAGGAGAGCTGACAGTTTGCTTTGATAAACCAATAAACAGGACACATTTGCTAATACTTCATTCAAATAAATGTGGTGACATACCTTGAAGTGACACTATAGATGTTCTCCAAGCAAGCACTCGAGTTTCTAGGATAGAAATATCAAGTGAGGAAGTAGCAAAAGATCCAAGATCAGAAAGCTGAATTGTAACAAGTGACTTGCTTTCTGGAGGTTGATTTGCCAATATTTGGCTGCTTCAGAACATTAATAACAAGAGATTATTAATAAATCAAATGTTAAACTCAATACATGCAAACAAAGAATGTGCATCTTTGTATGTGCAATACCCATTAACCATTAAACAGACCTTTCTAATAAGTTACCTTAAAGAAACAGAAGCAGACTGTTTTCTGGCTATTGTAACACTTTTCTTGTTGTAGAAGTGACAAATAAGGCTCAAACCTGTTTGGTTTTCCACCTGGTATAGTAAACACCATTACAACTCTTTCCAAGTATACAAGATGCAGGATGGTTATAAGAATATAACAGGATGTTACACTCAAATGGATGGGAGGGGGGGGGGATGTTAAAATAAATAAGCAGTTATCATTAATGCTGTTTAAATCGCAGTAATAGCATCAACAGGCAAGAGAAAAATGTGAAATTGGACCTCTTAAAGTTAAAGACAACATTTCAAAGCATGTCATTCCTCACAAGATAAAATAGATGCTAGAATCTTATTCCAGAGTTGGAGATGAATATAAATAGATATTCTGTTGGAATGTGATCAAATTCATATGTGATTGATTCTTAGCTGTAAAACATACAGTTGGTAATCAGCAGCTTCGACTATTGTATGTAAAAGACCATAACGTAGAATGCAAGGGCTGAACCACCATAACCACTACCAACAGAGCTACATAAGCAATTGTCAGTTTACGCTCTGTTTGTTGTGAGGGAAAGTAGGATGGATGAGAGGAGAAAGATGAGACGCTTCCCTTGTTTGGCATGGTGGATAAAGACCCAAGAATGGAAGGGAAGGATCTTTTCTATCCTTCCTAAATCGTAATCTACAATCGTCCTAAATTGGGTGGATTGGTTGCATCATTTCCCTCCCTTGTTAGCCAAACAATCAGATGAATGGGTTCGTACCTCCATTTTACCCTATCCATCAGATGAATGGGTTCGTACCTCCATTTTACCCTATCCATCCTTCTTCCTCCCCATCCCTCCTAAACAGAGACATGCATGTATGCAGTCAGAGTTCACAGATTAGCACCATGATGTATCGAATAAAAGGAATAGGCAACCAACTGCAAGTTGTTAAGAACAGCATGGGATGGTGAGGGCATAGGGTTGCCCATTGCTAGTCCACACATGGACGAATAATGGAAGGCCTTGAGATCCCAAGCCTACAGAAAGGACTCCCTAATTTAAAATAACAGTAAGAAACAAATTGTTGTTTAAACTATAAAAAATGATTCAGGGATAAGCTTAAGCTAAAAGGAATGATTTATGAGCATGTTTTGGCACATGGAGATGACACCAGCAAGGGCGCGCATGCACACACACACCCCATAGGGAAAACCAGCTAAATAGAAAGTATAAACCTTGCAGCTGTTGGACAAAATCATGGAACTCCTCGATGAAAATGGACCAGCCAATTGTAATTTCCCAATCACAAAAAGAAGTACGTCCAAGGAGAGCTCAGTTAGGGATATGTTCAACTGCCAATATGCAAGAACAAATATTGTTTACATTCTATGAATGGTAGGAGAATGAGCCGTGGAGAGAAATATCATCTCAATTGTCATTATTCTGACCTCTTTACTTCGGCAATAGAAATGAACTGGTGCTCCATGCTGAACAGTTTCTGAATCCTGAATGTGGAAAACTGAACGATAGAATGTACATATTTCAAGAGGGTGAACAAGTTTGCTCCTGCATAGAAGAGGAAATTAATACAAATCTGCATAAAATTGAAGATCAATTTGATGTAAAAACAAATTTAGGAGCATAGACTAGTATTCTCTTCAGAATTACTACTCACCACAAATTTTTTTGGGCATCAAAGTATTCAAGCAAAGCAATTGATGTGCTCATAACTCTGGTTTTATAATATAGAATCTGGAGATTAAGTTCGGTATTACTGATGCAGCCACGAAGAAGTGGAAACCTGTCCCTTGTATCTAAAAGTTCATGGACAATGGTCACAGAAACATGGTCAATTTTAATTTGAAGGGAAGGGAGACTTCTGCACTGCCCAGAAATTCTGCCTGCATCCTCATGCGTCCAAGGAAACTGATTACATACTTTAAACTTGAAAGGGTGTCCAGGCTTTCTAACAAACAACGGAACTCCATCAACAAATGCAACAGCTGAGTCACTCTTCTTATTTACCAGGTAAAAAGTATCTTTAACCAACTTATTGTATGGCTCCCAATCAATATCACTGTTGTAGCTTTCAGCCTCACAAGGAAGTATCCTCCAGAGTGACCAACCACTATCATTAGCACTGGAGATGCCAACAAAACCTGATCCAGAATGATAGTTCAATCGCAATGGTTCGCCAACATTGTTCTTAGCATGCAATGATATCAAGGAAAACCACAGAACTGATGACTTCCACATTCCTTGCTTATGGTGCTTGACCTACAAGTAAGTTTGAGCTGTGGTTACACTACTACATCACTTGTATCATGATAGTTAAGTTTGAAGACAAAGTGCAAAAGGGACCCTATTAGTGTAATAAGAAATAAAATGAAGGATGAGTTTGAAAGTTTCCGGTATTACAGATCATTCCATTATAGAATGCTTCAGCAACGTTATCCTCAGAAGTGTTGAAATGCATCCCTCCTCCTGAAGAAGAGGATTTGTGCAAGTGTTACACGATGATTGGCTCCAGAATCAGGTTTAGAAGGGCGAGGGTGCCACATCAGTAAGTAATGCTGTAAAGCAATAGGACAAGACTCGCCTCTCAACTGTCATGATTCAGAATTGAGCTGGCTGCTGGTGATATTTTCTACCTAGAGCTACACAGCTACACTCCCACACAAGTATGCAAAGTATCAATAACATCTCATAACTGTCCCCCAAAAAATTCACAACATTAGCACACTAGGGATCAGTACTGTGTACTCAAAAGAGCTCGTGCTCCAACTTCACAGTCAG
>Ga0325414_1006357_pt1 | contig 12516 bp, 5 predicted proteins | sample PopdelMetagenome_8_FD_206183 | JGI IMG/M metagenome (GOLD analysis project Ga0325414, IMG submission 206183) | Populus deltoides microbial communities from Bellville, Georgia, United States - Leaf-PdKOR-R3 | ecosystem: Host-associated > Plants > Phyllosphere > Phylloplane/Leaf | place: USA... | reverse complement strand
TTCCCTTTTTCAGCATAGTAAAATGGTTTTGGGCTTTTATTGGTAGAAGTCTTATAGTCTTTAAAAAAACTTTACTAAATTCCTTAAAGAGCATCGACTCTAGGGCTGGAAAATGTTTTGAAAACTGGGCTTGGGTTTCCAAGCTTTAGATACGTAAAACCAATCATCTGGTTCCCTTCCTCAATTCTTTTAAAAAATTAATCCCATAGTCCACCTTAAAGGGTTGGACATCTATGTTCCTTAGTTGGGTCTTAATTCCCTCATTCTAGAACTCCATGGTTAGTTGAACAAAGTCCCACAATATGGCCCTATGCCTTTAAACTACATCACACCCAACACTAAATTTCAATCATATTGTACTTCAAATATGAGATTTAGGTATTTGCTCTCACTCTAAATCTTATTCCCATATTTATCTTTACTCTAATAAATTTGGTTTTTATATAGTCCTATTTTTTTTAGCCATAATGTAATGAATAAAATTGTGAGTGATACCTAAGTCTATTAGGGTTATAATTACTTGGTTATTAATTCTAACTCATGCCCTCGTTGTATTTGGATTAAGACTCTATAGCATATTATATAGAGAAATTTCAGTTTTCTCTAAAGTTGTTATAGTCCCCCCTATAACAACCAAGTCCTTCAAAGTTGGCATATCAATGTTTCTATCAACATTCTCTCCCTTCATTTTTTTTTTATTAGAAATAACTTGGGTCTTTAAAACTTATGACCTAGACCCCACTTTTTATCGCATTTAAAATATAACCCCTTTCATCTTTCTCTTTCATTTGGGTTGGAGTGAGTCACTGTATTGATAGATTATTTCTTGTAAAGCTTTTAGATTGATTTATTGGGAAGTTCTTCCCTATTATTGCCATAACGTTTAGTGTACAGCTTCTCTGAACCATTTTTAAATTTTCCTCCCACATTTTCACCAAGCTATAAACCGCCACTAGATCAGAAGGATTAAATATTCTCACCCCAAGCATAATCTCTTCTTTTAGCCCTTTTAAAAAGCAGCTCAAACAATAAGCATCCACCAAACCCTTCACTTCGTTTGACAGTAACTGAAAATGGGTTTTATAACCTTTCATACTAGTATTCTACTTCAAATTGATAAGGGCCTCCATTTGGTCATTATATGTCTCTTCCATTTCTTGGAATTAGACAATTGCCATTCCTTCCATATGAAAACTAGCCAAAAACATGCGGTGATAAGGGTTTGTGTTATAATAATTGAAGAACGGGTTTCTGACTTGAATCTAGTTGTCCCTCTATGGCTCTGTATCTCTGCGGTGATGTCTATTAATCGACACCAAATGAGTATTAGATGGTGATTCCACTAGTCTTTTCCTTTCTATTGTCCGATTCACCCATTACTAAATAGCCAAAAACCTGCTGGATTGACGGACTGGACCAAACCGGACACTACCAATTATCAAGAATCGGAGACAGTGGAGGCTAGTTACCACTTGGGACCCATAATATTTTTCGAGTCATTGAATTTAAAGACAACTCGGCTTCTACTCAGAACACAGAATTGGTGGCCCAAAGCAAGTTCTAAAATTGTCGTAAGTTACCCTCAATCACTAACTCCTTACAAGGCATTGTTGCCAATGGCATATTGGGCCGAAAAGTCTAGCATTCAGCATCTGCACAAGCGGCTTCACCACCCATGTTTGGAGATGAAGGGGTTATATCTCTTAATGGAGTAAGATAGGCATCATTTTGGTCAGTTGGCTAGTGGGAGGATGGATGCTCTTTTTCGGCCTTTAGACACCAAAGATCGTAATGAAAAGGGAGCGTGGCATTTCAGGTGGGTGAAAATGATGCCCCTAAATCTGGGAGGGAAATTCCCTCCTTAGTCTTTTGCTAGTACAGAGTCTTTTGAAGTCTTAAGAGAGTGATAGTGATACATCTTTTACAAAAGATTTCGAGAGTGTCATGAGTCGTGAATGTGTTCTTGGAGTTCTTGAGAAACAACCATCACGCATCTTGCACGTGAGAATATTCCCTAAATATTTGTCACCCACTTCAGAATCTAAAGTGGCTTTGCCACTTGAGAAATGCACTTTAGACTTTCAAGGCTCAGGCAACATAAACCACGCATGGATAGGAACAAAAGCTTTTTCATTTCCCACTGGCTCACAATCTTTCCTTCTCTTTTGCCACCGAATTTAGGCATAGATTTCCTTCGATTGAAGTGGTAGAGTGTGTGCATGGGATACCTACAGACATGGGGAATCTATGAACAATTAATTATTAATGTTCTAGACTTTTAAAGCTATACGTCTGCACACACATCACTTGAAGCATTGCTTTATTCATATGCATTTCTAGATTCCTAATTGATTGTTCAAAATAACTTTGATATTTGCCTGGATTCTCCTCTCAAAATAGAAAAAGCCAACTTCCAAAACAAAAGAGAATGCAACATGAATTTATTGTTATTTATTCCTAAAAAAAAAAAACCCATTGTTTTCTCTCCCTTCTATCTTCTACTTTATTTTTTTCTTTCCAAACCAGAAGTATTTTCTAGAGGTAAATTACTAATTTTTTATATGGAGGTTTTATTGTTGAAAATTAATTTTTTTTTACATAATTATTGTATATAATTGAGATCAAATTAAAAATAGAGTGCAATTATATTTAGAGTTGAGACTTTGTTAGGAAATATTCACCAACATAATTAGTTTAACATGGAAATTAACATATTTAAAATCAATTGTGGATGAATAAAAAATTATTCTAAAAAAAACATGTAATTGAAAAAGTTTTCAAATCCAAAAATTTTAATTTTACATTTAAATATTACAAGATTTTCAAATAATTTATATAGTGTTTGCTTGAAAAGTAAAAAATAGACCAGCACCAGAGCTTATAAAGTGAAAAGGGTATAGGTAATATTGGCTTTGGATTAAAATTGAGGTACGCTAGACTCGAGCTAGGGTTTGGGTTAATTACAAAATATTTTTTTGTTCATAAAATTATTTTTTTATCGGGTTTAATACTTTGTTTAATTTGTGTTTTGGTTAATATTTTAAGTGTTTTTAATGTTTGATTTAATGTCTTAAACATTTTTAACAATAGACATTTATTAATTTCCTTATTAATAAATGTCTTTTTTATTAATTTTTATTTCTTGAGGCAAAAGTTACATTTCCTTATTAATTTTTTGAACAAAAAATGTCTTTTTTATTAGTCGTATATTTTTTAAAAATAAAAAAAATATCATAATCTAAAAACAAAGTTTCAAACAAAAATAAAAATAAAAATCAAGTTTTCATAATTTTTATTTGATTGTATTACAAAATAAAAAAAATAAAAATTAATTCAATAAAAATATATAAAAAAATTAACACTACACATATGCTCATATATAATTACTAACAAAATTATTTTAAATATAACCACAAAAATTGTAATCTTATTTGAAAAGCATGGTATAATCAAGTTATTTTTTAGATAACATTGCAGTTATTAATTAAAAAATATTTTTTAAATTAAAAAAAATATATTTCTAGTCTAGAAAATCAGGCTCACATGTGTGGCCTCTTAAATGTATAGCCAAGATGCAAGCATCTCGAATTTATCTATTTTTAAAACCTTAATAACTTCATTTCCAACCCCAAGACACAATCACTTTAAAAATAAAAAATCAAACTGAATCTAAAAAGACTTTATAAACCTTAATTTATTTTTCTAATATGGTTACATTAAATAACTAGGGGGTCAAAATGGGTTACAACAAGATGATTCTTACATATTTTTCATGTGATACGTCTTTCTAATGATATATTTTCTAAGATATAAATTGAAAGGAATATGATGAAAATGATTCCTTATCTTTTGGCTATAAATTTCGTATTATATGTGATGTTATATACAAGACTAAATGTATTTTATACTTTAAGTGTAACTAGTAAATACCAATCTAATCTAGATGAAGGTCACTGAAGGATAATTAAAAACATTCTTAAGTACTTAACAAGGTCTAAGAATGTCTTTTTGATCTATGAAAGAGATGAATTAGTAGTTCATGGTTATTTAGATGTTAGTCTTGAATTAGATATTGACGATAGGAAATCTATGGTAATATATGTTTTTACTTTATATAATGGTGTTGTGAGTTGGAAGAGTCCCAAATAAGAGAGCATAATAGATTCTATATTTGAATTTGAGTTGTAAAACCTAACAAAAAAATAGTATTAGGCTGGCTTATGCTAGGAAAGAATTAAAGGAAACAAATTGGCCTGATCTAGGTGGAAACTGTGGGGGGGGAACCGACCTACTCTAGGTAGGAATTGTGGGAGAGGTAACCAACCCTAAGATAACCCAAAAGAGAGATAAGAACAAGCATGACCAACTCTCAAACACCCCATCTCATTTAAGAGGGGTATAAATGCACAAGTGGAAAAAAAGATGACTTTTCCTTTCTCCCAAAATCGATTGCAGCCCTAGCTGCAACAACCCCTCTCTCCAAAAGAAAAACCTACCTAAACCCAGTTACATGTTGTCTTCCTTGATTGTTTGAGTAAAAGGAGAGTTAGAGAAAAGAGAGGTGACTGAAACCATGGAAGAAGAAGAGGGAGCTTAGAGGGTCGGCTGGTGCAACAGGAGAAGACTAGAAGAAAATCGAGAGGAAAAGAAGAACAAAATCATCAAAACCTTCCCTAGAGTTTTTAAAAATGTGAGGTAAGAGAAGTATCATTTCCTTGGCTGGTTGTTACCTCGTAATTTTGGACAAAAGAGAGGGAGAAAACTCAAAATGGAAGATTAGGGTTCTTACACATTAACTCAAAGAATTAACTACTAAATGAAAAGATCTAAGTAGAATAAGAAATGGAAGAACACAAGTGTAGACCCTTTACAAAAGAAATATGAATGTATATGAATGATTTTGAGTGTATAAGTCTAAGGGAGGGCTGACCAAATTGAAAAGATGGGTGGAATGTGAAATGAAATGATGAAATGCATGGATTATGATCTTGTTAAACTCCTAGAAACATGTTTGAGCTAAAATAGAATTCATGTTTATGTTAATGTCTTGATTTTTCATATATGATTGGTGAACTTGTGAGGAAGTGAAATGAAGTAATGGAATGTGCAAAATTATGATCTTTTTAGGCCCTTAGAGACATTTTTGAGCTGAAACAGAAACCATACTATGTTAATGCTTTGATTTTGTTATATGATTGATGAATTTTCATGGTTATGAACCAAGTGAATAAAGGTGTGATTATAACATGTTGTTGTGAATATACCTGTGATAGAAATGATGAATTGCATCTGTAAATTAGGGGGGAAATGGACAACAATATCCGTCCAAAGGAAAAAGAGGGAAACCATGAAGGAAACTTTGTATGGTGAACACCCTTAGAGAAATAAGATATAGGATAGAAATGAAACTCTTGTGTAATATGAATTGACTATTAATTGTGTTAATGAATTGATATGATAGAATTGAAAAAATAGAATGTATGATTGTGGCAACATTATGTTTTGGCCTTGAAATGATGGTTAGGAGAACCTTTGCAAAATATACATGTTAAGACTTGGTTATGTGGTGCTTAATAACCTTGTGATAAATTAGATGTGATTTGGTAACAGTCTATGTCTAACTAGGTTGGGGTATGTTATAAGGGGGAAAGCCTTAGTGTAGACCCTACGCTTAGCCTAGGGAAAAAGTAAAGCAAGAAATGACTCGATCATCGTTGATGTTTTCTAAGTCAGTAGCAACTCAGTTTCACTGATAATTCTGAGTCAGTAATGAATTTGTTTTCATTGATAATTTTTTAGTCGGCAACAACTCAATTTTTGTTGACAATTTCTGAGTTAACAATGAATTGTGTTCGCTGATGATTCCATGCGTCAACTGTAAATTCATTTTCGTTGACGATTTTTGAATCGGCAGTGACCTAGTTTTCGTTGATGATTTTTGTGTCACTAGCGACCCAGTTTTTTGTGACGATTTTTGTATCACAAATGACTTAATTTTCACTGATGATTTTTGTTTCATTAGCGACTTATTTTTCATTGATGATTTTTGTGTCACCAGCGACCCAGTTTTTCGCTGACGATTTCTGTGTCACCAGCGACCTAGTTTTCACTGACAATTTCTGTGTCATCAGTGACCCAGTTTTAACTAATGATTTTCTATGACAGTAGTGACTTAGTTTCATTAACGAATTCCATGTCAGAAATGAGTTAATACTTGTGATAATTTCATCTTACCTAAACCACTATGAGACTTAAGAATTAAACACTAGAATTCTTGGGGATAACCTACATAAAAATTTAAGAGAAATGTCTGAATGTGATGACTTTCATTATATGATTATATGACATGAGGAACACTTGCATGTGAACAGGTGTGTTCTTGGAACCGGGCCTTCGACCGAACGAGGACACTTCACGAGAGGAACATGTAAGTGGTCGGGTTTGGATATTATGATTAGCTCTGGCTAATAGCATCCGAGATGGATGATCGGGTTTGGATATTGTGATTAGCTCCGGCTAATGACATCCGAGATGGATGATCGAGTTGGGTATTACGACTTAGCTTTAGCTAGTGACATCCGAATTGGATGATCAGGTTTGAGTAACGTGATTGCCCATGGTTAGTGGTGTCTATAAAGGATGACCGGGGTAAAGTGAAGTAATATAACCACAACCAATGTATTAACTACGATCCCTTCAACTCTTATAGAGAGTTTGTGACGTGCGAGTAAGGATAATACAATTAACGAAATAATAAGGGTTGTATTATGCATGTAAGAAGAACAGGGAAAGAATATACTCACTTAGGTTATTAACGAAAAGTAATGATAATATTATTTTAAATATTTATTATCATGTTTAGATTATTTATAATTCTTGTATCCATTTTGCATTGTAACAAGGACGTCACACAATCAAGGTGCATAGGAATTCCGTTCCACGAATCCATATGTTTTGATATGAACTATGTATCTGCATGTTTTAGATGCTATGTATTTTGTATAAACAATTGTACTAGTTGTGAAATCACCGTTCATCACTTTTGTAGAGACTTGTATTAATAACTAAATAGAACACGAATATGGATTTATGAATATGTAAATATAATGTTATAGATATATGTATGGGGTATTCTCTTTTATTTGGATGTTGAATTATGAAATCATATGAGTATTGCACTATACCAATGGATGTATCCTATTTGTTAAATCCCTGAATACTGTTGTGAGAAACATTGATAACATGATGACATACAAAAAAAAATTTACCATAAACTTTTCTCTTTTTGAATAAATATCGGACTATGAAATGATAAGAAATCTTGAGCCATTACATGAGTACATCTCTGCATTTAAGGGGATAAAAGAGATTATTTGGATAATAATAAAAGGATCATTGTTGAACTAAGTGTAGTTCTTAATATTGTTGAACTAGTAGCTCTGTATGTGATAACAATAGAATCATTGCATGGGTATAGAAACCAAGGTCTCATCAATGATCCAAACATGTACTTAGACAATTCCATTTGATTAGGAGAATCATAAAAATAAAAGATTGAAAGATAGAGTGAGTACCACTAATGAGAATCTTATAGATCCTCTTACTAAGTCATTGTCCTAGCAGAAGCATTATCATCATATAGAATGATATGGTATTAGATAAATACGTGATTGTCTTTAATGTAAATGGGAGATTGTTAGTGAATATGCCTTGTAGCTAATTGATTGGTTACATATGGAACTAACTTTGTTCAAGTGAAAACATATTTATTATTAATAAATGCATTATTTATCTTTAATATTTATTTATGTTTGATTAGTGAATCTAATGTATGATTAATAAATTTATAGTAAAGATAAATTTCGTGGAAAAAATATTTTACAAAGAAGATTACAAAGTTGTTATAATTATAATATTTCTATAACATCAAATCATTATTCCTAAATATTCATGTCTAATACTTTATTAAGACTAAATATTAATTAAAGTCACATTATTGGTTCACTCAAGGCATAGTGATCCCTTTCTTCTAAAAGGGTTTTAAGAGATTTCTCATTATTGGTTCAGGTGAATTACTGTTAGAGGTTGAACATTTAGACAACTTATGGTTTGCGACAACCTAGCCTTGAAGAAGTTAATCAAACCTAAAAAAAAAGACTTAATCTTCAAATGTCGCATAGACCTTAAATGACATTAGATTGTTTAAGGGGATTCTTGGAAATCCAATTTTTTTCTTCCAGAAAATCATTATTATTGTTGTGTTTACATGCTTTGGGAAACTCAATGTTAAATGATCTAGTGTTTTGTAGTTATCTATTTCAAAGAGGTGCTTGGGAAAACATATTTGCGATAGTTGTAATTGGGTTATTTGGTGATGTAGAGTAGGCATGATAAGGTAGATAAATGGCATTAGTCATGTCATTCTGAGTGAATTAGGGCCAAAAAGTCTCCCAAAATCATTTTTATATCTTTTTGGTTGATAATTATAATCTACCATGTGATGCACTTTTGATTTTTTTTTCTTATTGAAATCTCCTTATTTCTTGAAACGAGATTTAGTTGTTTTGTTTACTCAATCAATTTTAATGGTCTTCTTTACTTGTTCAACCATGAATATAATCTTAACAGAACTATAAAATAGACTATTGAAAGTGTTGATGAAAAGAGAAACCAATTTTTTTTTCAAGAGATATGGTTGAATACGAGCTACAATTATTTCACTAATTCCTATCTTTTCTTCTTCATCACCTATAACTTTCTTCTTCCAAGTTAATCTTATATTGTTATATGAATGCCTCAACCATATCTTTCAATTTCTTGATTTTACTTCCATCAAAGATCATGTACAATGAAAAAACAATGTGACTTAAACTTGCATAAAAGAAATAAATAAGGAGCTTGTCATCCTTGATTACTTCTATCATTTTACTATAATAAATTTTCAAATGGGTTTCCAGGAATTCAAATTCTATATACTTGATGAAATCTGACACCTTGAATTTTTAAGGAATAACTATGTCTGAAGCTAAGCACATCTTTGATGCTCTCATAGAATTGTACAATCTATGCCTTTGATCTCTTTTAGATGTTCTTTAATTGTCAAGAACTTCTTGGCCTCTAACTATTCTTTAGGCTTGTCATTATTAACTTCTTTTTATAGTAGGCTCTAGAGTGGGGGTGATTCTTTCTTGTGGCAATATAAAAAAAGGATAAGGCTGAATAGTTCCAACAAAAGTTATTAACCCAGGTTGGCTAACATATTGGTCTTAAAAAGGCCCATTATTGCTTGGGTAAACAAACCTTAAAAGGTAAACCCAATGCTTATAAGGTACAAAAAGTTTAGATCGAGGTAAGTTATCAACTCGGGTTGGCTAACATATTACTCTTACAAGGGTCCTTTATTGCTCGAGTAAACAAACCTTAAAAGGTAAACCCGATGCTTATAAAGTACAAATAGTTTAGACTGAGGTAATGCCACATCGGCTACTAGTCATAACCAAGTAGACTTTCAACGAGCATATGAGCTTTCATGCTTCCCAGGTAAATCCATATTGGGACATAACTAATCCCTCATGCTAACCTAAAACTATACATATGTAAATGAAAGTGACATGAATGAATGCATGGTCATAAGTCCATATCAAACCCAATATGCATAATAATAAAATGAAAAAAAAAACAAGAGCACAAAAATAAACAAACAAATCACACAATATAGGCAATTATATAAAAATAAAACGGACAACAAACACATTATTTATAAATAAGCTAACAAAACCTAGCCCTTACTAATTTACTAGTGACTTATCATTCAGTCATAGAGAATATATCAGTGAACTAAGGGTAAAATAGAAAAATAAAAGTCACCACATAGTTTTATGATAACCAAAAACCCTAAATGGTCTTCATAATTTTAGGTAAAAGACTAGTTATGTAATAAGAAAGATGACAATCACCCTAAAAATCCTATCCAAGTTGTATTATTGCTTGATTTTTTTTTTATTATAAAGATACCAATTATGTCATTGCTAAAGTTTGCCTAAATTAGTACTAATGCTAATACATTTATTTAGGACTTAGTCTTAACAATAAGCCAATCTTCACTTCCAAAATGCAAACATTAGACTTGAGAGGATGATGAATGATAAATTAGGCTTTGAGCCTATTTTCTTGATTATGTCCAAAATGTTCCAAGGCCTCCACTTATTGTTATAATGCCTTTTTTAAAAGAAAAAATCATTTTTTTATTAATTGGAAAATGGGGTAATATACAAAATGATTCGTTAGAAAGCCATGCCTTGAAAACTCAATCATATCGAGTAATTATCTCAAGACAATCATAACATATCGAAGGTATATAATTACTTGACTTCTGGTGATGTCATGTTTTTTCTTGTTTTTGCTATGAGTTTATTAGCTTTTTTTGCTATGAGATGTAGATGCTTCATATCCTTTATTTAGAAATTCTTTTATATGTTAGTCTATAAACTTTTATTGAATATAACTTACCATCATAATTATCTTGTCATGCATCTTTTTAAATCTTATCCATATCTGGCTTGCTCAATGTTATTATAGGAAGGCAACTTAAAAGAAGGTTCTAGTCATTATAAGTGGGTAGGTTGGCTAACATATTGGTCTCAAAAGAGTCCCTCATCGCTCAGGTAAATAAATCTTAAAAGTTCAACCCAGTGCCTACAAGGTAAAAATTGTATAGACCAAGGTAATGCCACATTGGCTACTAATCATGACCAAGTATACTTTCAACAAGAATATGAGATTTCATGCGTGTTAGCCTGGGTACAGCCATATTGGGACATAACTAATCCATCATGCTAACATAAAACTATGCATATGTAAATGAAAGTGACATGAGTGAGTGTATGAGCATAAGTTCATATCTAACCTAATATGCATAATATAAAAATGAAAAAAAGATAAAATAAATAAGAGCACAAAAACAAACAAACAAACAAATCACATAATATAAGCAATCATATGAAAACAAATAGCACAACAAGCATATTATTTTTAAATAAAATAACAAAACCTAGCCCTTACTAAGTCTTTAGTGGAGTTGTTATTCTATCATGGGGGATATCTCAGCAAACTAAGGGTAAAATAAAAAAATAGAATTCGTCACCTAGTTTTATTATAACTAGGAACCCTAATTGGTCTTTAGAATTCTAAGTAAAAGGCTAGCTATGTACTAGAAAAAATAACAGTCACCTTACACATCCTTTATAAAGTAACAAAACAGATTGATTTGATGGTAGATTAGGGTTGTTATAGGGTGAAAGCTAGAGGAAATAGGAGTGGCAATAAAGATGATAGTGGTGACTATTTGGTCAACTTGGAAGAGAGATATGATATGTGGTTATGGTGGGGAAGAGAAAATGACAATTGGTCTTGCCTACTAAAAGTGGTGATTTGCTAATTAATGAAGCTGTGTTGATATGGTGGTCAGTGGAAAAGGTATGAGAAGAATGAGAAAAATAAGGGATATCATGTTTTGTTTTACCAAATGGATTATTTTTTCAAGGATAATTAAATTTTTTTTATTCTCTTAAGGATTTTTCTTCTAGTTTTTCTATATTTTCTCTCTTTGATTTCTCTCATTGTTATCTTGTAAATTTTTTATGTCTCTAGTTTTTCTTAATGTATTCTTTCATCCTTTTTTTCCTTTGACTACTTGGTCTATTTATAGATTCTTCCTTGCTCATCTTTTCACCTATTTTGATTAGTTATCTCCTTAACTCTTGGACTTGGAGTTATTTTGGAGAGGAAGTCAAACTCTTGTTATTTATTTTGGTCCCTAATTCTTTCCTTACTTACCGTTTCACTTCATAATTTGTTTTTTTTTTCAATTTTTGATTTCTTTCTCAATATGTTGGAAATAGAGTTCAAAATGGGTTATTGCAGCTATTATGCAAAAAGAACTTTTATTGAGACAACAATAAAGTTAAGAGAGAATAATTGTTGTAATATTATGATCACACAAATTAATTATCCTAACTTAAACAAACAAGATAGTACAGAGCAAGTAAGAGGTCTTTATGTTAAATGATTCAAAGTTGAGGGGTTGAGATTATCTAAGTTATGCTAGGGTAAATGAAATAAAGTAATCAAACTAAATTAAATTAACTGAAACTTATTAAGACAAAAACCTTGGTCTCAAGTAAACATCCATCAATGAAAATCAAAACTGTTCATTGAAATGATACGTCAATTTATATTTTAAGTATTTATCATTCTTTAATATTAGTCAGTTAACAAATCCACAGTATAACTAACCCTAAACATTAAGCAACCACATCATCTGCACTAGTAATTTAATTCAATGGCAGCCTTAAGAACTATAAAAGTTGATAAATCTAGATAACATAATTGTTTGTAGTCTATGTTCGATTTAATTGAATATTTTTTCTAAGATTAACAATATAGATTCGCTATAATTATTAAATTTAGTCGCTTCACAAGTTAAATATCACAACTCTAGTTGATTAAAAAAAAAAA
>Ga0325414_1006356_pt1 | contig 12517 bp, 6 predicted proteins | sample PopdelMetagenome_8_FD_206183 | JGI IMG/M metagenome (GOLD analysis project Ga0325414, IMG submission 206183) | Populus deltoides microbial communities from Bellville, Georgia, United States - Leaf-PdKOR-R3 | ecosystem: Host-associated > Plants > Phyllosphere > Phylloplane/Leaf | place: USA... | reverse complement strand
GTAATAAATTATCAAAATCTCAGTCTCCCTTAACACAATCCCCATTATTTATTATACATGCAGTATCCTTTATTTATCTTCCCATGGTCCCGTCTCTTTATTTTATACAAATACATTTAATTTGCATTGATAAATAACATTTATTTCCAATATGTTCATAGGTACATATAATAATATGTGTATTATTATTTTTTATTTAATTTAATCGAAAATCTGACAAATTTTAGACTACAAGTTGAATAAAAGTCTCTCTGTCATTTTAATGTTTCCTGCAGACCCCGGCTTTTACATGAACGAAAGTTAAGCACACTCGCAATGCTCATATGTATTATGTACAGCTTGTTAGAGTTGAAGGAAAGCATTCTGACAATTGAACGTCCTTAATATTCTAATGCATATAGCAGAGGTGCCAAGATTTGGACCTAGTGGTTTTAGAAGATATATATATATATATATATATATATATATATATATATATATTACTGTGGAATAGTTGTTGAGAGTTTCTTATAGAATATGTTCTAGCTCTTGTTGTATATATATTTATATTTTGAGGAATAGTTCGTTGTTGAGAGTCTCTTGTAGGATATGTTCTGGCGTTGTTCCATAGAATACGACCATAATAGGAAGCATGGAATAAATATTTTGTATATTAAAGAACTTGAAAGGAAAAGAGGAAAAAGCAGCAAATTGCTCCTTGTTACTTGAGATGATATATAATTTATAAGAATCTTTACTTGAGCAGTGACAAAAACTAAAAGCACATGAAAGAATGTATATTTCATTCAATGTTACAATGATTATATATACATGTATAGAACTAAGATGCCGTACATTAAATGGTGAATATCTTGTGCCTATAAAAGTAAGATTGAAATCAACTCAAAATATCTTATAAAAAAATAACTTTATAAATTATGAGAAATTAAATCTCAACACTCCCTTTCAAGTTGGAGCATGGATATCGAGAATGTTCAACTTGCTCATTAATTTCTTAAAAATTTTCCTCATATGACCTTAGTGAAGATATCAGCCAGTTGAAAATAAAAAGGAGCAAATCTTATAGCAATTTGACCTGCTTGGATCTTTTTTCTCACAACATGACAATCAATTTCAATATACTTTGCATGCTCATGATATACATGATTTGAAGCGATATGGAGTGCTGCTTGATTATCGCAGAATAATATAACTGATTTCAAACAAATATGCAGATCTTTAAACAAGTATTTAAGCCAGGTAAGTTCACATGTTGCAGTAGTCATGGACCTATACTCAGCTTCAATGGATGACCTGAAGATTTTTTTTTTTTTTTTTATCTTCCATGAAATTAGAGTCTCTAAGAAATACACAGTAACCTAATGTAGATCATCATGTCATAGAACAATTTGCCCAATTTGCATCACAATAAGCTTTTAGTTATATAAAGCTGTTGGAAAAAAATAATAAAGCAAGTCCTAAATTGTTCTTTAAATATCTCACAACATGAAAAGTAGCATCCTAATGAGGTTTCCTTAGTGCATGCATAAATTGACTTAAGATGTTCACAAAAAAAATGATATATGATCTAGTAATTGTAAGATAGATTAATTATCCGACTAATATTATGTAACGTGAAGCATCATTCAATAATTCACCTTGATTATTTGTAATCCTTAGATTTTGTTCCATAGGAAAGTCAACAAGTTGAGCTTCAAGAAATCCAACATCATCAATAATTTCCAGTGTGTATTTTGGCTGAGATATTATAATCTCTACTTTTGATCTTGCCACTTCCAAATCGAGAAAATACTTGAGATTACCATGCTTTTTTATATGAAACTGTTTTTGAAGAAAAAGCTTGAGATCTTGAATAGCTTTGTCCTTGTTTCCAGTAATTTTCATATTATCCACGTGAATAAGAACCATGGTTAGACTAGAGCTTTTTTCTTGCATAAAAAGGGAGTGGTCTGAGAGTGACTAAGAAAAATTAGTCATTTTAAAGGCTATTGAGAACTTAAAGAACCAATTCCTAGGCGCTTGTTTGAGTCCATAAAAGGACTTGTGAAATTGACATACAAATTTATCCCCCCTGTCGATAAAGTCCTGGTGGTGGAATCATGTACACTTCTTCATGCCAATCATTATGAAGGAAAGCATTATTGACATCCATTTAATAAAAAAAAAGGCCAATTTTAAACAATTGTCAAGGTAAGAAGACAACAAACTGTGGTTAACTTAGCAACTAGAGCAAAAGGCTAGTGAAAAACATTGAAGTCAAGAGATATAGTTAGTAGAGAGGTTGAAGGTGAAAAATTAGATGGAGTGAGAGTGGAAAAAGGAAATGTATTTTCATGAAAAACAACATCACGAGTAGTGAAAAACTGTCAAATGATAAGATCATAAACTCAGTAGGCTATTTGGCTCGAAGGATATCCAACAAAAATGCATTGATAAGCTTTTGGTGAACATTTGGCCAAAGGCTGCAAGTTTGTGGCATAATAGAGAAAGCTAAAAGCACGTAGATGTGTATATATGGGAGGTTTGCCAAATAAAAGTTTATATGCTATTTATGGTTCAAAATAGGGGTGAGAAGTTGATTTATAAGATAAGTGGCAGTGGGTAAGCTTTCACCCCAGAATTTCAATGGTAAATTGGTTTTGAATCTCAAGGCATAACCAATGTTGAGAAGGTGTTTATGTTTTTGTTCAACAACACCATTTTGTTAAGGTGTGTGTGGACATGAACTTTGGAATATGATGCCAAGAGTAGAGAGAAATGGCTCTAAAGAGATGAATTCTACACCATTATCACTCCATATATTTTTAAATTGATAGTTAAATTGAGTGTTAACAAAAATGATGAGCATTATTAACAAGCCTTATGTTTCATATTTGAATTTCATTAGAGAAATCCAGGTAATACGAGTGCAGTCATTCATAATAGTTAAAAAATAATATGCACTAGAGTATGTTTCAATTTTATATGAACCCTATATATCACAGTGTATAAGATTGAAAGAATAAGTACTTTGAATAGAACTTATAGGAAAAGATAACTTTGTTTGTTTTACCAAAGGACAAACATCACATGAATGTTGAGAATCATAAACAATTTGAATCGGTGTCTCAGTCTTTTATGTCAAATAGCTTTTAATGGGAAAGAGACTCAATAAGAAATTGGAGAAAGTGGATGCAACTCTGATTATGGCATAAGATAGTATAGTCCTTTACTCTGCTTCCTTGAGCCAATTAAATTCTAGAGCATATGAAAAGAATAAGATTGTGTAATTGTAGTTGTCCAGCGTAAAAAATGATGGATCGTGTAAAAAGTTTATCTAGAAAAAAAAATAGCTTGGATTTTTTATACAAGTATTCCTCAATTTCTTTTTAAAATGTTACTAACATTAACCATTTATATAGTTCAAGTTGACTTGATTACCATCTAATAATTTCAATTGTCTTGCAATGTGTTTTTACTGGTATTCGTGCATTAGTTTACACTAATTTCTTTAAACTGATTTAAAAATTTACCTATATTATTATTATTATTATTATTATTATTTTATATTTTTAAGAGTACATTTAGATTCTGTTTGCAAGATTTAAGAGAAATAATTTTAGATTTTAAGTTATAATTCAAAAATGATTTTTTTAAGATAATTTATGAAAAAATAAGTTCAATTCTAAGTATTGTTTATTGAGAAATAATTTAATGACATTTTAAAAAATAAAAGTTAAAATCTATAAATTAAAAGTAAAAAAAATAAAATTTATTAAAGAAAAAATGTATACAATTTCTTAACAACTTTTAATTTGAATTAAAGATTTATTTTGAACCAACATATTTATAACCCATACTTAAAATTAAAATTAAAAAATAACTTAAATCAATTATTAAAATCCATACCAAAATGTCGTGCACGAACCAAAAGATTTGGTTTTGCAAATTTTATGGCAAAAAACCGTATAATGACAAGAAATCCCCATCGGGCAGTACTCCCAACCAGGCCCATTTTAGCATCTCCTCAAGATCTTATAGGCTGGTCACCACATTGCCCTAGGTGCAAGTTAAACTATATTTTTTTTATATTAGAATATTAAAATTATAAAAAAAAACAATATTAACTTAATGTTTATTTTGGATAAAACTATTTGAAAGTTAGAAACAAAATGCCAAACATAAAAAAAATGAAAGAAAATCTAAAATACTAAAAAAAAAACCTGTCTCTCCTATGAATTATTAATTAGACTGCCATGATTTTCTATAATCAAATAATTTTTCCATGTTTGATTGTTAGAAAGCAGTTGGCCATGCCCCGGAGATCTTATTTTTTTCTAGAATGCCTTTTCTAGTGAAGTGTAAGGTCAAAAGGTGCGTCACCTACTGACAATTCTATCACATTAATAATTTATTAATTATAAACAACTATTTTTTTTATAAATATAAATATTCAGATCAATTTGTGTGTATCTCGATTAATTTTATAGGTTCTGAATTTAACGACTATGTAAGTCTCCAGTAATTATTATATTAGCAACCACAGAGTTCGAACCTGAAACTACAGGGAAAACAAATCTCTTAATTCTAAATTTTTAGTGTTGAGCTATTTTCTTCTTCTTTTATTTTAAGAATGTGATTTGATGTCAACACATATAGTATTAACTATTTTTTTAATGTATAAAACAATTGTACGAAGAATTAATTGTATTCAATAATAAATATTATATCTTTTAAGAGAGTTAGTAACGAAATTCAAATTTAAAACTCTGAAATAAGTATTTTATGCTCACCACTTGAGCCATAGTGTTTAACCAAGGCCTTTAAGTACTGTTATAAATTTTGGAAGCTTGCGCAAAGAACTGTAGCATAGAGTTTATTTTTTCCAGGAGAGCAAGGAATTATGTGCGTCCAGCAACGAGGCCTTTTCTATCTTTTGATGCAAACACTTGCGTGTGAACCTCAGAAGTCATAATTGGTACTTTGGTTGACTATTGTTTGTGACCACAAGCAACAACTTAATCATGTGGGACAAACAACAAATTAGATTAGTTTATAGAGAAATATTATACCATCTAAGATGATCAATAATAATAAAACAAACTCGAATTAGTTGTAATGTGTTCACTTAGCATAAACACAGTGATAAAAACAAACATAAGGTTTTAAAAATCACTTTACAGAACCGTGATCTATTGATAGAAACTTGAAATCTAGAAATTTGCTTCCTTATGATTGCTAATATGATAGTCACTAGAAGTTTATACTGTTGTTAACTTCAGGGCCTGTGGGATTAGTCAAGGTTCATGCAAGCTGACCCGGATATCCACGTTAATAAAAAAAAATCATGTTATAGATTAAACTATCTGACTCGTGAATAATAAAAAAATACTCATTACACAATTACTTTTTTTAAAGAAAAATAAAATCACATTTGAAGTAAAATCTGACTTGAGTTAGATAATAGATTAACAAATCATTTAATTGACTTGATAGGCTAGGTTGGGTTTAATGTCTATGTTATTCAAAGTAAGCAATTCTTATGTTGACAATGGACAAAATACAATCCAGGGATGTGAAATTGGAGGGTTAAAGGTAGGTTGGACTTTAGGGATTAGAAGTACCCTAATTTGACTAATGGTATCTTTTTGTTCACGGATCTCTCTACAAGTGTGGTTGATTACACTTAGATTATGTTTGTTTTTATACCGATTTTGAAAAAATTAGTTTTTTTTTAATTTTTTTTGTTTTAAATTAGTTTTTTTTTATATTTTCAGATTTTTTTATGTTTTGATATCAAATACATTTTAAAAAACAGAAAAAAATATTTTTTTATTATACTTTTAAATATAAAATATTTTAAAAAACAATCGCAACCACGGCAGGAAACACTGTTGTAAATCGCCAAGGGCCAGGGTATACAAAGTCTTGAAGAGAATTGATGTAAGAGGGTAACGTAAATGGAAAGAAGGACGCCTACTGCCATCATTGAAAATCATTGTAAAGGGCTCGTACTATTCCCACATGGAGATGGCTTCACAAATCTCAGCCGCACCAGGAAATAGGAAACACAGTTTATTCTTCGTCTACCAAACTTTGAAGCCTAAGATTTGAGAATGGTCACACCTTCAATGATTTTGCCTCACCTTGAACAGGCAAAGGTCAAAATCAAATTTATGAAGGAAACCGTGAGATTTAAATCTTATTTTCTGACAAAGGGTAAAATTTCATTAATCATTGGAAATTACAGAGAACAAAAACTCATAACAAAATAGATATGGCTTAATAAGAACAAAACAAATTGTGGAGAATTGGCCATGTTTTTTTTTTTTTTATTATTATTAGCATAAAAATATGAGCAGCTAGCATTTTAATTAATTTTATAGGTTCTGAAATTAATAATTATATAAATTTTTAATAGTTTTAAAATTTATAAAACCTGAAATAATAATTTTTAAAAAACAATGATTAATTGAAATTAAAATTAAACTGGCCAAGTTCTTGAAGCTACTGAAAATGGCTCAATACCTATCCGCTTTCCGATGACAGTCTTAACACATGTCTTGACTAAGGCTACGTTTAGGAACGCGGCTGCTGCTGCGTTCCCAGATATTTTGAAATTTTTTTTTACTAAAATTTAATATGGTTTGTATGTTTTGGATCGTTTTGATATGCTGATATCAAAAATAATTTTTAAAAAATAAAAAAATATCATTGGCATGCATTTTGACACAAAAAATTATTTGAAAAGCACCCGCAACCACACTGCCAAACACGCTCTAAGACTGCACATACCTTGGCATAAATATTACTGTACCAACAAACAAAAAACCCTTCTTTCTATATTTAAGAGATATAATATTTGTTTATTTAGTTGGATCAATTTAAAAAAAAATTATTTTTTTTAGTTTTAAATTAAATTTGTTATGGTATTTTTTAAATTTTTTTGATATGATAAATAAAAATTAAAAAAAATATATATATATTATTATAATATATTTACCAATAAAAAATAATTTTTAAAAACAACATCTACCATAATTTCAAACCCATGCTATTAATTTACATCTACTTGCTGGTGGCAGGTCATCCTACAAAATTACTTAGTCTAGAACTAGAATAAGCTAAAACTAAAGAAGGTTGAAGATATAGACACTGAATAGAAAACATGTATAGTAGTGTATGGGTGCAGCTGCAAAACAATGTTCGTGCATATGAACTTGTTGTTGGAGCTTGGAAGAGTTCCTTTGAAACAATGGCGTGACCGACATTTAGGAGGATATTTTAGATTGCAATTACTGTTATTTTTTAAAATATTTTTTATTTTGAAGTATATTAAAATAAAACAATTTAAAATCATTATAATTTAAAAAAACAAATTAAATTTCTTCAAAAGCATTTTTCAAATACAAAATAAATAAACTCAAAATCTTGTCCTCCTCAACATACAAAGAAAACATATTAAAAGCTTGTTTGGTTACTTGTTTAGTAGTGTGATGAAATGTAATAAAAATAACATTTTACTTTTTAGAAATATCTTATTAATTAATTTGATTCATAATTTTATATAAATTCAACTAAAAACTCTTTTAAAACTATAATTATAAAAAACTATAATTTATAATTTTTTCTAAAATTATTTTTTTAAACTATAACCGCAAAAAAAAAACCTACAGAAGAATGCCAATTGCTTACAGGGAATGCTAAGCTTGATAATATAACAATTAATCCCTCATTCTTTCATCCAGAAAATATTTTCTTTACATGCATCTACTTCTACCTCGCACTAGTAATAAATGATATTTCCTCCAAAACCCCAATTCACACATACACTCTCTCGCCTAAGAAATATTAAAGAAGTATAAAAAAGCCACAAAAAAACCTTGCCATTTATATACAATTCCTAGTACATTTCGGGGTGCCAAACCCCAAATTCAACTGCATAAAGAGAAGGCAATAAAAAAAATGTTGAGCAAAAATATAGGTCGTCTCCATCACAAGAGATGCGTGCATTGAAAACAAAACTTCAGTCTACTCTGCAGCATCTTTTGAAGAAAGAAATCTTGAAGACTGCAAAATACCCACTTTCCCGCACAAAATGATCAACGCCGAAAACATGGATAACAAAATGAAGTGCTGCCAGGCCACCCTTACACCCAACACTCAAAAGAGAGAAGAAAAGGGAAAAAAAAGAGCTGGATCACACTGCAGAGGTTCCAGTTAAATCTAGCTAGGATCTCACGGCTTGGGAGCCTTGGGCCAAGAGTGTGCATTAAGGAGGAGGCAGTTCAGAGTGTATTGCTTTACAAATTACCTAGATACAAGACTTGATACCGTAGGGAGTATAAATTGTTGGAGACCAGATATGTGACTGCACAATCATCATACTCTCATGGGGGCTCCCTCTAGATTATACATGAATATTAGAAGCAAGACAGGTATAACATGTACCACTGTTGAAGCATCTCAAAATATATGGAGCATCAAAAAGGGACACGAAATAATGCGTAAGCAACACATGCAACATATATGCAAGAATAATGAGGTATGGAAGAAGCCAAGAGGCATGCTTGGATGGTAAAGGATGGTCAGAGTAGTCATGCAAGCCACATAGCTTTTTAGCCCCGCTAGACATTCCATTTGTTAAGGAGGTTGACACTTGATTCCCAAAAGTGGTTCAATGTTGCCTAGCAGGGTAAGATTATATGGAGGTTAAAATGAATAAAGCAATGGCCACCGACCATCACAATAGTATTTCATAAAATTTATATGGTAATACAACCAAACACCCTAACAGTGTGTACCCTTAACCAAACACCCTAACAGTGTGTACCCTTAATTCCTACACCCGCAACATTTACATCTTTCACAATTAGCCAGAGAACATTTCACCACTTCTTTCATCTCACAAACTCTTAACCAGTACACACTCGAGTCTTTACAAGTCAAAATAAGTAAGAGGTGATACGGTCTTGAACTGGGACTTGCATACTAACTATAAAGATGTCTTTCCCCGATCTAATGTCTAGATACAAATGGCTGTCTGTGAGTATATATGAACACAATTTTGCATCTTGAACAGTAACAGTAAAAATTTGATTACGTTGCCGATCTAATGATGATGGAAGACAAATAAGAACAAATCAACAACAACAACAACAACAAAGGCTGTAGTGACTCACATGATTTCAAGCAGCGGTTTCAGTTACTTTTCCAATAGTCTTGAGATCGAAGATTTCAGTCCAATAGCCATCAGGATCCTTGATGAATGCTATCCCTTTCATTTTTCCTGCAACCAGACTCACAGATCTGAGGCAAGTAATCATAACATATAAATTAAATGATGAACCGATGGTAATATAAATGCCTATGTTGCACCATAAACCCAAATAAAACAACTATTTTCCTAATCATATTAAGTCATTGACGCAATAATTTTTTTGGCCTGTGATAAGGAAAAGACGAAAATAAAATACAACTGGACAAGCAAAGATAAATTGGGTTAAACATTAGTAAATTTGTGTTTGGTGACGCCATTGGAAGTGCTTATCAGTTAAAAAGGCACCATATTAATGCTTTTTTGGGTACCTTTTAGATGGTTTTAAGTTGAGGATGTCAAAACCATTGAAAAGCACACCAAAAAGCACTTCCAACCACATTACTAAACTAAGGTAGTGTTTTGGAGATGGTCCTGCTCCAGCCAAGCAATCATAACACTTATCAGTTAAATTCAAACTAAAGAGAAAATATTTATATCAATTCCCTTCCTTGGACTATGGATTAGTCAGGAGATACATATAAAGACAACTGCAGAGGTATGAGGGCAGAAGTAACAGCCACCAATATGTGCGTCAGCACAAGAAGCAGAAGGGTGCATCATCCAGAATGTTACCTTTTATTTCAAATTAATATAGAGAAAGTTTGCACAGAACAACTTGCAGGTTAAACCATTGAGTGATGTCATGTATAGGACATAACCCATGCCCGAGATTAACATTGGTTTTATCTTGCCAAATAGCAAACAATTTAACCTGATCACTCCATTGAACATAAACTACCACCAACAATGTGCAAATGAGATGCTCGTATTAATTAAGGGCTAAATTATTTTATTATCTAAAAGAGGTGTCTTACCATCGTTAGGTTTTTTCACAAACTCTCGCATGCCTTGTATGTATCATCAACAATAACACCAATATTTCCTGAAATGCGAACAGAAACTGCAAATGTTCCTTCTTGCTTGGGATAATCATCCTTAACAAATACAGTAACATACATATAAAGAAAACAAAAAAACTAATCTTGTATGATATCTAATTAGGAGAGTCAAAGAAATATTTACACAAAGAGCAGTGTGTTTTGAGGATTTGCACCTGATATAAAAATTACTTCTTGCTTGGGATAATCATCCTCTACAAATACAGCAACATACATCTAAAGAAAACGGATCTTGTATGATATCTAATTAGGAGAGTCAAATAAATATTGACACAAAGAGCAGTGTGTTCTGAGGATTTGCACCCTTTTTTATATCATATAGAAACTAAACTGTAAGAACGTAACAGCTTAATTTGAGCCATGCCTACTTGAAGCAATCAAAAGCTCTTGTCACAACCTGTATTGACAGGAAAGTAATCCTTCCTGTTCCAGGGCTTCATTATGATGCTTTAGGGTGCAGGATTGCATTCACCTACTCTTCATTTAACTTTATCAGTTTATGTTTTAACATTTCTTCAAGGAAAAGTGAAAAGCTTTTAAACTTTGGGTTATCGATGACTCAAATTTAATGGAATCAATTATCAGAGAGACACGAAGAATATGAATTTCAAAGCATATATTATAGCATTGTTGCCAAACATATACATCCAACTTAAAAGCATTTTGCTAACATGACATTGATTTTGTGATCCTAAGAAGCCTTATAAGCCACCGATAAATATCTTGTTCACATCTTGTGTTCCATTCCTGTTAAAAAGCCACCAATAACAGCATAAAAAACCAGTCCCGACAGAAACCCAAACTGCACTGATAGCTTTCTCAAGTAATCTCCATATATCTTTGTCTCACTGTTCTCGTATAATAAAGGTGTATACAAAGTCACAGCGCGTTGAATTTCACAATAATAACATGCCTTACTTTGCATTCATCAATTAAAATGTGCTTTTCCTTTAAATAATCAAGATGATAGGAGGATGGCGGTAAAAATAAATGCATTCTCAGAAATTTTTACCAGCCAAATTGCATTCAAGTAGTACAGAGTCCCAGAAAGCAGAAAATCAAAATCATCAGTCAACACTATATGATGGATGAAAACAGTATTGAAGTTGGAAATTACATGTATTACATATATTGACAAATTCCACCTGAATCATAAGATCTTACATACCAAAGCCACGAGGTTCTGAATTTCCGTTGTGATATTTGAACCCAGGATCACTTTCAGTGCCCCAATTACAGTTAGAAGCATTTAACTGTCAGAACAGATAGGAAACAATAGGCGCTAATAAGGAAAAAAGAGAACTAATATGCTTCAAGAAACAGTAAAGAAAATGATCTGCATCAATCATTCTTACTGGGTTTCAGGAGAATTAAAGATTAAGGACATGGGATTGTTGTTTAAAGCATGAAACGGTGACGGTCTTACAAGATTGTGTTGCTTGAGGGTGTTCTTCTAGTTGAGAGTCATAAATAATTAAACAAAACCTTAGTTCTGGAATGGAAACATAAACGGTTCGGTTTCGATGTGAAGAGGATGAGGTACGAGGTGTGAATTCAAGAAAGGGGAGGCGAGCTAACAATGCTGTAGCGGTGGTTAGTGAACAAGCGGTAGCCATGCGAGGTTGACAGATTATCAGTTTCCTTACCTTCAATTCAAACTCGAAAATGAAGCTCTGCCGTTTGGCATTAGCTATTACCTATTAGTTTCTTATTAATTAAGGTATCAATGCAGCTTAGGTGATTTTTCTTTCCTAATCACCTAACTAGGTTTTTTTTTTTTTTTCCTGGTGCTTATGTCATGGGTTTTTTTTTAATTTAAAAAACTAAAAACATTAGAAAGTTAAAAATTTGATTTATATTAATTGAAATATTTTTAAAATACTTTAAAAGTATCAAATTGCACAATATATATATATATTTTTTTAAATAATAAAACAACAACATAGTAGATTCATTTAGACAAACTATACTTAGGTAACTTTTAGGAACGCGGCTGCGGCTGCATTTCTAAAAAATTTAAATTTTTTTTTGTTAAAATTTAATATAATTTGTACGTTTTGGATCGTTTTGATGTGCTGATGTCAAAAATGATTTTTAAAAAATAAAAAAACATCATTGGCATGCATTTCGGCACGAAAAGCTATTTGAAAAGCACCCGCAACCACACTGCCAAACACACTCATTGGGTCGTACTGCCATTTTCTAGCTCTTCCATGAAAACATTCAACATTTCTAAAGCCTTTTGCTCCTCAAGCACTTGTTGGATTTTCATACTCTAGATTTCATAAATTTATATATTGTATGATTTTTTTAATAGATG
>Ga0325414_1006352_pt1 | contig 12520 bp, 4 predicted proteins | sample PopdelMetagenome_8_FD_206183 | JGI IMG/M metagenome (GOLD analysis project Ga0325414, IMG submission 206183) | Populus deltoides microbial communities from Bellville, Georgia, United States - Leaf-PdKOR-R3 | ecosystem: Host-associated > Plants > Phyllosphere > Phylloplane/Leaf | place: USA... | reverse complement strand
ATGCATGGCATATTGCTAAAAAGAATTATGGTATGTCTTTATTTTTAATTTAAAAATATATTAATTTAATTTTTTAAAAATATTTTTAATATTAAAAAAAGCAGGCACTATGTTTCAACGCTGACAACTCACCCGCGCATTCAACGACTGCAACGTTTGACAGTTGTTCAAAGGAGGAGAAGACACAAAAATAAGAATTGTGTTTAAACTTCGATTTTTATTGTTCTGATGAGGGGGGACAAATATAATTACAGGCTCCGACCAACCATTTAAAGAAAGTTTTCTTTTTATAGCCATTAAATGATAAATAAATAAAAATTAACATAGTTCTTATCACTACGTTGTTATTGTTCGTGTGAAAGCTTGCAGGCAGCTTTTGACATTCTTTTCTCCCCCCCTCTTCACCTGGAGAACCAATCTTTTAAGGCCTTGGAGTTGATTGAAATCAGATTTCAATTCAATTCATTCCCAAAGTTTCACTGGTAATGAAATTCTTTTATTTAGATCACTCAATCTTTCTCCTTTCTACTTTTATAATTGGTTTGCATTCAAGACCTTTTCTTTTCCTTGCTGTTAATTGTTATCAGTTAACGTTAGTTTTTTTTAAATGATTGCAAATCTATTATGTCTGTGTTCTTTTCTTATGAATCATTTAATTGATTCATTTCTCCATTTCTTGATGTGACTTTTTATTTGTTTTCCATTAGCAGCAATGCCTGTAATTTTTATTGTGTTGTCTGGATGCTGGGAATTGCTTTTGATGTGTCATATTAGAACTCTTTTCATCTGGGTTCTGCCTAAAGATAGCGAAAATTAATCTTTTGCTTCATTTTTATTTAATTCCTCGCCTTCTGTTTTCTGGGATGCCATTATAGCGTCACAGACATAATTCCATTTTATCAGCAACCAAAAGACAAATTGTGTTGTGTTTCATCTTTTTGTTTGGTGCATTTCTGGCTATGTCTTCACATGGCTAATTTCGGATTCTTTAATCTTTGTTGGCTAAATTTAGGATATATTGGGTTTCTGGTCAAAAGAGAAAGGTGCTCTTTTTTTGTTCAAAAGATTTTAGTCTTAACCTTAAGTATTATTGTTACTGAACTGGGCTCCTCTTTCTTCTGGTCATTTTGTGCAGATAGCTTGGTGGAGACAGGATTTGTTGGATGTTTTTTTGTTATTATTGAAGCAATGAGCCGATTTTCAGAGCTGAAGCATGCTGCCTCAGGTATGGTGGTGAAGTAGTAATATAGTATAACACCCTTAACAGGTTTACACTCTTGTAATTTGAATGTTTTCTAATGTTATAGTTTTCTGCGGTAGCTCTGAATTCTTTATTTAGAAGATGGAAGGAACATACTTGGAGATTTTTTGCATTCTAGGCTTTTGCATTGAAGTTTTTCATCGTGTGAAAATGGATCGTGTCCTAATTCTTTAATGCTTTAGATTCTCTACAAGAAAAGAAATTGAGATTTCTCTGACTTATGGAACTCTATTTAATTGCTTGTGGGAGCTGTTTCCTTGACATGGATGCTATTAAGGTCATAAGTTGGTATTATTTTGTGGATATTCATTTGATGTGACATATTAAATTGTTAAATGCTCAACTTTCAGGACGTAGTTTGACCATCGAAACTGAAAATTCTTGCTGTTGAATCTGAAACTAAGAACCTGATTCACTCCTAATGTTAAATCCTTTTTAATTGTGATATGTTTAGACATGATACTTTGTTTCTGTAAGATCTTCTTAGGTGCAGAAATGTACTTTTCATGCATTTTCTTTCTGAGAATTCTTTCTCTAGAAACTTTTACAGTTACTGATGGTTAAGAGTTTCATTATTCTGCCTTGTTGAAGAAACGTCATTTTCACTCAAATAAAATGGGACTGCCCTATCTATTTGGAAACAGAAATGCGCTGTGTAGATTTCTCATCGGCATCTCTATCAGATTGTGGAGATTAAATAATCTGGTATATCATGGATCTTCAATTTGCAACAAGTTGGAGAAGCTCCCCATGAGATGCTGAATTTAATATATATTTCCTCAAAGAAGAACAAGCATCTCTGCTTGACATGCTTTTTTTATGGGACTGGCCAAGTCGAATTTATTCTACAAACTATATTGCTTCATAGCATGAAAATTTTGTTGGTGTTTGTTTAGCCTGTAACAAATGTGCAATCATGCTACTGGTTGAAAATCTTTAGTGCATGTTGTGAACTTAACACTGTATTGTTGTTTGATGTGAACAATGATCAGAGGAGCAGCAAGAGCAGAGCTCCTAGATTGTTCACATTGCTTCTGTTCCTTTAATTTTTTTCACCCTGCTCCCTGCTTTTGAATGAAATAACATAAATCTTTTTTGGCATTTTTTTTTGTTTTCTGTTGGAATGGACCCCTTTCTTTTTTCTGGACCAATAAGTATGCATTATTCAATGCTTTTTGTTGTATCTTCTGCAAATAAGTACCTTATCTTTTATCATTTTTAATGATTGTAATACCCTCCAATTTTCACTATCTATTTATTTGATTGCGTCAAGAAGATTTTCTTATCTATTCTATAAACTTAATTGCTGCATTTTTTTTTTCTGGAAAGGTAAAAGAAGATTAAAAGATTTATTGCTCCAAAGTGATAATCGCTTTTGTGCTGATTGTGGTGCTCCTGATCCTAAGTGGGCGTAAGTTCAATAATATTCATATTAACATAACTGAAATACACACTTCATATTAACAAACTGAAAAGTGACATTTTGTGAATATGTTTCTAGGGAATTAACCACTTAAATTGGAGAGATATTAAGAATGAGAAATTTTAGTTGTTTTGTTTTATGCCCTTGTGTTATTTTAAGGAATTTGGTAACATTCTTTCCTCCAGATCAGCAAATATTGGGGTTTTCATATGCTTAAAATGCTGTGGGGTACACAGAAGCCTTGGCACACATATCTCAAAGGTATCTATTCCATATTACCTCTGATTTTATTTTTTCAATAGAGGGAACTGCTGTAGGCAAGTATAATCCAATTAATTATATATTGCAATTTGAGTGACATTTTGTGCTTGCAGTGAGTAATAGACATAACAACTTGTTACAGCTTTGAAATGAAATTATATAATCTCTTTATCCCCAACCTTGTGAAGTTTCTATGAGTATTTTATTGTTATATCTACTGTAGAACCAATTGATGAACTGAAAAAATAGCACAAATCAATTTCTTAAGAAAATCAATTCATTGTAGAATCAAAGCATCATAACATAACTTGAATGCTTTGCTAGGGTGCTTATTTATTAGCATCAAACTAACATTGAAAGTCATAATCCCAATTGGGAAAGGAAAACCTGCATGTAAATGCATGCACGTGTGTTTTAAAGTATGAACTAGAGTTGATGTCTACATGATGCCTACAGCTGGTCTTACTGTGTTCAAGCTAGTGGTTCTTCTCTTTAGAACATGATTAATTTGTATTGTCCAGGTTTTATCTGTGACGTTGGATGAATGGTCTGATGATGAAATTGATTCCATGACTGAAGTTGGAGGAAACTCATCTGCTAATGCAATTTATGAGGCCTTTTTACCTGAAGGAGTTTCAAAGCCAGGACCAGATTCCAGTCATGAGGAGCGTATGAGGTTCATCAGGTTAGAAACTTTCAAATCCCAACCTGTCATTTTTTTTTTCATATTCTTTTTTCTTACCATGTGTCACTTGCATGGATGGATTAAGTCTCTGTTATGGCAGATTAGATCTTGCATGGTGTCACCGCAAGAAAGTTACTGATGTTAATCGATTGGATGTTAATGGTGTTTACACATTATTATTTCAATTTTCATAGGTCAAAGTATGAGCTTCAAGAGTTTTTGAAACCTAGTTTGCGGATTACATCAGGGAAGACTTCCTCATCTTCTCTCAAGTCAAGTTTTTCCACGAAGCTTTTTGATAGTTTTCGAATTCCGAGTGTATCAAAGAATTCGGTTAGTTTTGTTTTGCCTTTTTTGTTTCTACTTTCCTTTTCATACGCGGATAATACTTGAAAATTGTTACAATACTTGAAAATTGTTACAGGAAGGCATGGTAGAATTTATTGGATTAGTGAAGGTTAAAGTTAAAAAAGGTACAAATTTAGCTATCAGAGATATGTTGTCAAGTGATCCCTACGTGGTCCTTGCTCTTGGGAAACAGGTTAGTGGAATTTGTCTCTTTCTTTTTAAATTTTCCCATTTTATCTCTCAAAATCCATGGTTGAGACAAGTTCATATAATGATGTATATATTTGTAGATCATTGGCACCAAGTGGAGATTTTTTCTTTCTAATTTTATTAAGGGTAATTCTAATCACAACCATTTGATAAATGGCTGATACCAATATACTGTTCATTTGGTTGGCCATCTGGTCGGAACTCTGCCAAAGCTTGACTGGAGCTTCATAAATCTTTATTTACTGTAGTGGCAAATATATGTAATTTTCACCTTGTATGGAGTTTCATATATATATATCAATTTCTATTGATAGAACAAATATTTGAGATTATTATTAAGCAAGCGAAGGGGCTGCTTCGACTTTTATGCTAGTCACTGATGATAAAAATTTGTTTTTGAGTTAATAGACTGTTCAAACCACTGTGATGAAGAGCAACTTGAATCCAGTCTGGAATGAAGAACTCATGCTATCTGTTCCACAGGATTTTGGGCCCATAAAGTTGGTAAGCTTGTTTCTCATTTTTGAATGATGTTACAATCAACTTTTATTTTCATCCAGTTGTAGATCCAAAACTACAAGAGTAAAGCTATTTAGATGCTTTATTTACATGGTGATGAAAATTCATTATTTGCCTAGTATTTTACCTTTTAACCGATATTATGTCTAAGCAAGGGCTGTTACATTTAGAACACAAAAACAGTTGATTGGATAAAGTACTTGTGTTGTTGCCCTTTTGGTTTCTTATGAACCACAGCTACTTCTGTTGTTATCTTGAGTAATCAGGAAAATACTTATCTTGTTGTTGCTATCAATTTGCTGCTACTGAAACTAATTTGCTACATCTCACCAAATTATCTTTTCATCTCTATCCTTTAGTGAACAAATCCCTGGTTATTTCTTAACTGGTTCATACTGAGCTATGTGTCGTTCTTGTTGATGTTATGGATTGCAGAGTGTTTTTGATCATGACACGTTTTCGGCTGATGATATAATGGGGGAAGCAGAGATTGACATCCAGCCATTGATAACATCAGCAATGGCATTTGGGGACCCGGAAATGTTTGGAAATATGCAGATTGGGAAATGGCTGAAATCACATGACAATGCCCTTGTAGTTGATAGCATCATAAACATTGTTGATGGGAAGGTGATGCAGGAGATCTCATTGAAGCTTCAGAATGTTGAGTGTGGTGAACTAGAAGTAGAACTAGAGTGGATGCCTCTTGACCAGTAAGTAGAAATTTTAAATCACCCTTCCATTTCAATAAAAACCTGCAATATCGATTCCATTATTTAATATGGAATGACTGCATATTTAACTTCTTTCAATTTTATTCCTTGATTCTTGCCCTTGTTTTCTACCCTCTTACATCTCCTAAGAGGCAACAGCTTATTCGTTAACTCTGAAAATTTGTAGTGTATAAATTATGTTTGTTTCAAAAATTGAGGGAGCAACATGTACAAAAGAAAACTCAGTGCTCATACATACATATATGTATTTGTAATTTATCTTTGGATTTGAAGTTGGAAGCATTTTATCTTCAATTATGGTGACCTCTTTTATTTATTTCCTTAATTCCATAGTATAGGTAACACTTACTAAGGATGTGTTTGGTACTTTCCTCTTGTTTGGTACATAACAATTGAGGGTGAGATAAATAGGTTTGAAAATCGCCTTTCAATTAATTGGAGCATGGCTCCCACTTTTATTTATTCTCCTCATTTCCCAAGTCTCATTATATTTGACTTTTTTAATTGAGATCCATTAATATTATTTTATTAGGTGGGATTTCATCATCATGATTATTATTATTATTATATATTTTAACTATTACAAAACATACTTAACATTTCATCCTTAACAATTTTTACACACTTAAAGTTACACTTGATATTTTTCATAGGATTTTTAACCTTGTATCAAATACAATTAGATTTTTGAAGGCTTTCAGTGGTTATCCTATTTTTAAGAGTATATTTGGTACTGCGGTAGCAATTGTAGTTTGAAAAAAATTGTTTTATAAAAAATACTTTTAGTTAGGTTGGTTTGAAAAAAATATATGTTTGGTTAAAACTATGGTTGAAATTGAACAAAAGGTAGTTTAATGTGTTTGGTTAAGAATGCTTTTGAAATTGAGGTTATAAAATTATTTTAAAAAATATATATTACTATTGATGGTTTTTAATTTACATACTGTAGATTTAACTATTGCTATTACATCATGAAATAAATAATACTTTATATAAAATATTTTTTTATATTAAACTATCTACAATTCCATCACGTATGAAATACATCCGACAAGGATTATAGTTTTCACAAATTTCTTAAGAGCGCAACAACATCAAGTAAAATATAATCAGGAATAAAATTGGGATTGCGATCAAATTCTGCAAATGCTACGTCATTAAGCGATCTTCGTCTAATTTATATAGTGTCATTGAATAATGTTTAACACTAGTTTTTCGAATAAAACACAATTAAAAATAAAAAATATTTTCTTTTTATTTTGCTGGGTCAGACCTGGTTTAATGCATTTTTAGCTTTGGACCGGACTCGGTTCGGCCGGAACAATGGAGAATGTCTCCATTGTTTACGTGAACAATGGAGCATGACTACACTATTCACGTGATTTCTCTGCACAAGAAGCAACAAAGAGCTGCTTCTTGTGATTTTGGTAAACATGCGGCACAATCACAATTTATGTTGGGTCCTACCAGTAAAAAAAATTGCGCCTTTTGCAATACGAAACAATAATATTTGTGGCTACAGGTGAACCACACTCACAGCCATAATACCAAATGACACCTTAGAAGGTGTAATTTGAAAAGGGGTGAAAAGTATCCACTCTTCGACTATTTGGACGAAGTAGAAATAATTTCTTAATCAATTATGCACTTAATTTCTGAACAAAATTTAAGTTAGATAGTTTCATTTTTTTTCTTTTTAAGCCCACACATGCCTCTCTTGTTGAGCTATCCCAGAAAGGGAAGGAGCCTCCCACTCCTCCCTTGAACCAAAGTTCATGTTGGCTCTTGTAGTTTGAGGAAATATTTCATAAAATTATGTGGTTGTTTATAAATTTACATAATTTTATAAAAAAAAAAAACTTAGGTTTTATATAAAATAATATGGATTAAATTGAAAATATTCGTTATGAAATAAAATGGTCTACTTCCACTTCTCATTTAAGAAAACTTTCATTAGGACAAAAGAAGAGAAGTTAGAGGGGAGAAGTCAAAGGACAAGAATTAGAAAAAAAGAAGTTGAAGAAGAGAGAGAAAGAAGCTGAAAAAGAGGGGTTGGAAAACAAAAGTTATTAACTTTTTCTTTTTTATCAATTAATCATCAACTGATTGTAATGTCTAGAAAGTTACATATAAATAATAAACCCTAAAACAACCAACTATTGAGTCCAACCCATTAAATAAAAATATCTAACATAAATAAAGTCTAATTAATAAAACTCAAATAAATTAAACAAAAAATATAAGTTAAAGCCTAATCTCTTGAGTTATTCTCCATTGTCTATGATTATACATATGGTAAATCGTGTCATGAGTTTGGTGTCTCCATCAACTCTTCTGAGGTAGGAGAAACTTGACCTTGTCGAGTGTAGTTCAAGGCGACTCCGATAATGCTTTCAAAGATCATGATGAAGCTATTGTGATGTTTATCTGATAATCCAAATATAGTCTGAATCTGGTCTCCTAGCCCGTAAACTAGGACTTGTTGAATCTCACCATCCTTGGTAAAATTTTTTTGTACATCTAAAGTAGCATTATTATGTTTCTTTTGTGCCGATGATAATGATAATGAGATAGGAGTATCAAAAGGTTTATCAGGGATATGATGTTGCAATTTGTATATAATCAAGTGCTTTGTATTAAAAGTAAAGTTAGTACCAAAGTTTGATGGTAGTTTAATGACATAAATATTTGTAACACTTTATATGGTATATTACTACCCGCCTGCAATTATTGACTAGTTTCAAGAGAATACCATTTATATCTAATATTTATTATGAAACAATCTTCAATATTAAATGCATTATGACACTCAACTTGAACTTTATATTGTTCATTATTTGTTTAAATTCATTTTATAATCTCAAATCGTAAATCATAAACTCTCCATATGAAAAAAACTCAATTGATTCAGACATGCTAATATAAGGAGACATGGGAAGAAGACTTATAGACATCCTAGGTTTATGACCATAAACATCATATAGCTAAGAGGTTTATGACCATAAACATCATATAGCTAAGAGTGTGGAATGAAACTAACACTTTTTGAATCCTGGATAGATATATATTGAATATAATCTAGTGAATTAGGATCATCCTTATCTTTTTTATATGAATATGGAGTAAAGATTCAATGAGCTTAATAAACTGCTCAAAATCTACAACATGTTGGATATCAAACATAGAGGACAAGACATTAGTGAACTTAGGTGGTTGCTTAATAACTATGACACGCTAGAGGTCAAGTACATGGCGTGAAGAATCATGGAGTTTAGAGGGACAACTATCTTAAAACTCTTCCAACATCACAATTATTTTTTCACACAATTCTACTAGAGAGTATTGAATCTTCTTCTACAACTAAAAAAGACTCAATAACCTTTTTATTAATCTCATTTTCAAACTCCTTTGGATTTATTGTGTTAACCACATTTACCTATTTAGGTGATTCCCATGAAGAGTTTCTTGGAATTTTCTTTTTAACTAAACATACGTAATAAACTTTTCTTAACCTCATTCTCAAACTCATTTGGACTCATTATGCTAAGTCTGTGTTTTTTCACTTTCTTCTTTTTCTTTTTTTTATTGATATTTCTCGATGGTAACCAATAAGGTGGATTTTTCAACATTTAAAATGAAAGAACATGAATTTGATTGACTAGAAATGGTGACTTATAAATTATATGTCCATAACCTACCCAAATTAACATGTCCTATTTCCATTAAATCACATCACACCAAATCTCATCAAGGGAAAAGACATCTCTCTTAGATTATTATGGAGGTATTGTTAACCTATGATACACTTTATGACTTAGGATGAGAAATAAGTTTTAGTCCTAAACGAGCCACAACACTAGAAGATACTGTATTGATACAACAACTATTGTCAATAATTTTCTTGCAATTTTTACCTTCGTACTTAATATAAGCATGAAAAATATTAGTCCTTCTCTAATCTTCAATTCCCTCGGGTTGTGTCAAGGAACGTCTAACTATATCCAATCTAGTTATCCCAAACACTATGATATTTTGCTTATAATTGGTTCTAAAGATATCACTTAAGGTCGATACATGGTATAGTTGCAAACTTAAGATTGGATGTTAGATGACTATTCACAAGTAAATGCAACACTATCGTAAAGTTTCAATGCGATTACTTTAATTCTTATAAGTGGAATCCAATGAAAAGATAAAACTGGTTCTATTTTTTTTTAGATTAAACAAGACTAGAATACATGAGAAAAATTACAAGCATGCAATGATAGGCCTTTAAGTGCATACAATTAATCAAATAAAAGTTATAATGTTCCACCATTTTTTATAAGCTTCACAATTAATACAAAGTACTAAAGACTGAATTTTAATGGAAAGATATAAGGTGAGCAAAAATATAAGAGTGTAATGCAAGATGATATTTTTTTTGGTCTAGGAACTAAAGAATACTATTAATGATAAGTTGAATAATAAATGTATTACCAAAAAAATAAAATTCAATGAATCAAAGAGTTAAATAATTTACTAACCAAATTGCTTAAAGTTGATGATAGACTACTTGGATCATGTACACTATTATTGATGTCATAGAGTTGTTGTCATGATGTCTTGAATGACTTCCTTTTACTGCTTTTAGTTTTCCCCCCCTCTCTTGTTACGATCACTTTTTACTTTTTTATATTTCTTTTTTAAACTTATTTTTGTAAATCAAAATAAAGAAAAAAATTGAAAAAAAATAAAAATAAATTCTAGGGAATTTGACAAAAAATTAAAACAATAATAAAAATAAACGATATAAATCAAAAGACACATTGCCATCCATGACAATGTCACATTGCCACTACCGTTCTCCTATGTCATCTTTTCACTCAATTAATATTTGTTTTATCTCCTATGAAAGTACACAACCTTAAAACAAATCCTATCAGAACATATTTTCTTCTTCTTATATTAATAGAATGGTAGAATGGTAGAAGATCTTTTTATATATAGATCTTGATTGTAATTGGAAAAAAGTAAAAAAAACACTTTTTTTTTGTACTACCACTTTTTTTTTATCATTATTAATGAAAGTTTCTCATAAGATCTAGGGTTTATGAATAATTTTTAAATTTAATAATTTGAACAAATTCATAAATCATTTAATTGTAAGGACAATTAAAGATTGTGCTCTGATACTAGAGTTGATACGGGACAAAAAAGAGAACCAGGAGAAGTTATAGGGGAGAGGTAAAAGACAAGAATTAGAAGAAAAGGGAGATAAAAAAAGAGAAAGAAATGAGCTGAATAAGAGAGGAAAATTAGGGGTTAAAAAACAAAAGTTTGTAATTTTTTTTTTATTAATTCATCATTAACTAAACGCAATATTTAAAATATTACAAATAGATAATAAACCCTAAAACAATAAACTATTGGGCTCAACCTACTAAATAAAACCATCTAACATAAAATACAATCTAATTAATAAAACTCAACAAAAAATTCAAATAAATTAAACAAAAAATATAAGTTAAAGCTCAATCTCTCAGTAGATTGGGTTACCCTCTCTATATATGATCTTAAGTAGTACTTCTCACAAACATATTATCAAACAAATAGATTAGTTATTTTTTAATTTTGCCTTTCTTTTTTTAAAATTACACTTTACATTCTTGGTCAAATCAAAATTTAAAATAAAATGAAATGATAAATTTACCCTTTTAGTTAATATAACACAAACACACATTAATTTCTTTTTTAAATCCTTTCCCTTTTTTTCTTTTCAGCTTTTTCATCGCAAAAGCACTTATAGATGTGAAATCCTAGATTTTCAACAAATACCCAAATTTTATTTTAAATAAAAAATAGATCTGTTTTTTTTTTAAATTAGATCTTAAAATATATTTACAATATTCAACATCGTTTTTTTTTATATATAAAGAGAAAATGTTGATTCCATTATACGTGTTACTAAGTGATTGAAATCAATGCATGGAGGGGGGGTTTGGATCAGTACTTACAAAGTTGATTTCCTAAGAGTCTTGAAAATTATAAAAATAATTACAATGGTCCTAACACCCTCTTCTTTTTCTAAATTGAATCACCCATACCTCTTAACCTATAGGATAAATTTTTCTTTGACAGGAATCCTAAATCTTAACCCATCTCCAATCCCTAACTCTACTGTTAAACAAACCCTTTAAAACCATACGATTTAAGTAATTATCCTTACAAAAGAGAGAAACTAATTCCATCTTACAAATAAGTTATAAGAATCATACTCTTTGTATTTATTAAAACATTGGTTGACAAGGCTTTACAAGAAGTTCATAGAGTTGAGGATTAACGGGGTTAAGTTGGGTGTAAAATGCACAATAATAATGTATGGAAAAGCTATACAATTTTTGGTTGCTCAAAGCAGCTTAGATATTGTTTATTGAATTTTAAAAGATATTTTAGGAGAAGGAGAGGGGTGATGAGGGAGAAGCTACAAATTAGCATTTTTATACAAGTTACAATATAAAGATTTATAATAAAAAAAAATTATGTTATTACCAAGGTCATTGTTGCTATCCAATTTTTAATTTTATTTAGAAAAAAACCAACAAATAGAAAAAAAAACCCCTAAAAAATATGTTCTTGATATATTTGCATTATTTTCAATGTCTTTTCCAAAAACTTTAAAATTAAAAAAATCTACTTTCAATGTATTCAGTTGTTAACGTATTTTTTTGAGTCAACGTTGATGTTGCCTTTTAAAAACAAATAAAAATACAACAAATAAAAATATAATAAATAGGCAGAGAGACCAAAAGTGAAAAAAAAAAATGAAGGACCAGAAAAAATTTAGATTACTTGGGAACTAAACAATTAAGGGGAAGAAGACAAAATTGTTTTTACCTAAAATAGGTAGTTACATACACACAAATAAAGGGAATGTTTACGAGAGAGGATACAAAAAAAAAAACTAACAAAAAAATACAAAAAAACCTCTCTCTAGGCCACACACTCTTAAAAAAAACATTAAAAAAACCCTAAACTCAATTTTTTTAGGCTAGTCGCCAGTAACCACTAACAATTCATACCACAACCAACAAATCTAG